>Ga0209254_10000234_pt1 | contig 41257 bp, 51 predicted proteins | sample FrelakmetDIP11DI_FD_187148 | JGI IMG/M metagenome (GOLD analysis project Ga0209254, IMG submission 187148) | Freshwater lake sediment microbial communities from the University of Notre Dame, USA, for methane emissions studies - DIP11 DI (SPAdes)... | ecosystem: Environmental > Aquatic >... | reverse complement strand
TTGTGCACCGCTTGCGCCCACGTCGCCTTGCGCGCCGGTCAATCCAAGGTTGCCCTGCGGACCCTGCGATCCGATGGCGCCTTGTGCACCGCTTGCGCCGGTGTCGCCTTGCGAGCCGGTCAATCCGATGTTGCCCTGCGGGCCCTGCGAGCCAACGGCACCCTGCGTGCCCGCATCACCTTGCGCGCCAGTCGATCCGAGATTGCCCTGTGGACCCTGCGAGCCGACACCGCCCTGTGTACCGGTCAATCCAAGGTTGCCCTGCGGACCCTGCGATCCGACGGCACCTTGCGTGCCCGTATTGCCCTGCGCGCCGGTCGATCCGGTGTTGCCCTGCGGACCCTGCGCGCCGATCGGACCCGGCGGCCCGATCTGGTTGTTCAATGCCCATTGGGAAACGGGTGCGGTCGAAATCGGCTGTCGCGGCAGCGGCACGCCGTTGACGACTACCAGCAGCCAGCGCTGCTGGCCGACGAATGCGTTCGGGAAATCGAGGTTGATCGTGAAGACGCCGTTCACGACCGGGTAGTTCGGCGCGGTGAGGGTGCTGCCGATCTGCAGGCCTCCGGTCTCGGAGTCCCACAGCGAAAAGCCGAGGTTCACCGGGCCGTTGACGGCGACGCCGTTGTCCTCCAGCCGCCCCTGGTAGGTGAAGTCGGGCAATTGCGGCGCGAGCACCTCGGCATGCAGCGTGGCCGGGGCCAGCGCAAGCAGCCCTAGCGCCACGGAAACGGCGCCGCATAGTGGCTTGAGGTTCATGTCGATTCCCCTACGGATTCTCGAAACTGTCGCGGAACAGTGCGTCGACCACCGGTGCTGGCGCACCGATCGTCGCGGGATAGCCGCTGATCAACCGATAGGGCGGGTTGGAGGTGGCGCCCTGCGCGGGTTCGCCTATGGTGCCGATCAACCTGTACGGCGGTGCCGTGCTGACGCCACCGCCCGCGGCGACGGTGCCATTGCGGATCGCGTACTGCGCTCCGGCCGAGGGAAGGATCGCGAGCAATACGAGCCCGCACAGCGCGGCGACGCCGCGCCGCCAACGGCGCCTGCTGCAGGCGACCGCTGCCCGGCGCGCGCCGAGCGCGCTCCGGTCATCGATCATCACCACCGCTGCCCTCCCCGCATCGCAACCGCCTTCGATTCGACGCCCCGCGCGATGAGGCCAGAGTGTATCGACACAAGCGCTTCGTGCAAGCAGCACCGGCGCCAAAGCGGGCGCCGAAATCGGATCCGACGCGACCGGCAGCTGCCGCCGGTCGTGCATCAAGTCCGCTTCGTCGGCATCGGTGCCGACAGGGACCGAACTTCCGAGGGCGTCAGCTCGCGAAAGGACCCCTTTGCCAGTGGCCCCAACTGCAACGGCCCGATCGCGACCCGGACCAGCCTCAGCACGCCGGTGTCGAGCGCCTGCAGCAGGCAGCGGATCTGCCGATTGCGGCCCTCGTCCAGGACCACCTCGAGCCAACCGTGGCGCGAGCCGGCACGCAGCACGCGCGCCGACTTTGCCCGCAGCGGCTCGCCGGCGTCGATCACGCCGTCCTCGAGCAGACGCGCCAGCGCGGCGTCCGGCACCCGGTCGACCTGCACGTGGTAGGTCTTCTCGGGGCCGGTCGCCGGATCGGTGATGCGAGCGGCCCACTGCGGGTCGTTGCACATCAGCAGCAGGCCCTCGCTGGCGCGGTCCAGGCGCCCCACCGGCGCCAGCCATGGCAGCCCGGCGCCGTCCAGGCAGCGATAGACCGTCGCGCGGTCGCGTTCGTCGCGCGCGCTGGTGACGAGTCCGCGCGGCTTGTTGAGCATCAGGTACCGGCGCGCGGGCGCCACCAGCAACTCGCCGTCGATGCGGATGCGCTCGCGATCGGGGTCGGTGGCTCGCTCGGGATCGAGGACCACGCGGCCATCGACACTGACGCGGCCGGCCCGGATGCGCGCCTCGGCGTCGCTGCGCGAGCAGCAACCCAGCTTCGAGATCACGCGCGCCAGGCCGTGGCGTGGCCGTGCCCGTGCCGACCCGGCTACACTGATTGTCCTGCGAACGGAATCCCGGTCCATGTCATTGCACACGATCAAATTGTCGTGGTCGCGCGGCGACGCGCCCTTCGAGCGCAACAACTACGTCCGCGACCACAGCCTGCAGTTCCAGGGCGGGCAGCGCCTGGCCGCCTCCTCGGCCGCCGATTACGGCGGCAACCCGGCGCACGCGGATCCCGAACAGCTGCTGCTCTCGGCCCTGTCATCGTGCCACATGCTGACTTTCCTCGCGGTGGCGGCCAACCGCGGCTATATCGTCGAGAGCTACGTCGACGATGCCGAGGCAGAACTGGGCAAGGACGCCGAGGGCCGTACTGCCGTCACCGCGGCGCTGCTGCGCCCTGGGATCCGTTTCGGCGCCGGCAAGGTGCCCGCGGACGACGAATTCCAGCGCCTGCACGAACGCGCACACAAGGCCTGCTTCGTCGCCAATTCGCTTCGTACCAGCGTCCGCATCGAGCCGCGGATCGAGTAGGCCGCGCCAGCGGCAGGCCTCGGCTTCACCGTCCGCTCACCCCGGGTCGGCAGAATCCGCGGCATCGTGACCGACATTCCCGCTGACCCCAATCCTCCGCCAGCGAGCGACGCAGGCGCCGCGCGCCGCGCCTTGACCGCGATCGGGCGCTGGTTCGACACCAGCCGCGGCGCGGCCGAGGGCGTAGCCGGCGACGGCGTCGATTGGCTGCGGGTCGTGCCATTCATCGGCATGCACCTGGCCTGCCTGGGCGTGTACTGGGTCGGATTCTCCTGGTTCGCGCTGTGGACGGCCGTCTGCCTGTACGCGCTGCGGATGTTCGCAATCACCGGCTTCTATCACCGCTACTTCTCGCACCGCGCCTTCCGCACCTCGCGGCTGCTGCAATTCCTGTTCGCGGCGCTGGGAGCCACCAGCGTCCAGCGCGGGCCGCTGTGGTGGGCTGCGCATCACCGCAGTCATCACCGCCACGCCGACACCGAGCTCGATCCGCACTCGCCCTTGCAGCGCGGATTCCTCTGGAGCCACATGGGCTGGTTCCTCGCCCAGCGCGCCTTCCGCACCGACCATGCGCTGGTTCCCGACCTCGCGCGCTACCCGGAATTGCGCTGGCTCGACCGCTACGACGTGCTGATGCCGGTACTACTGGCGATCACGCTGTTCCTCGGCGGCGCCTGGCTCCAGAGCCACGCGCCGGGCCTGCAGACCAGCGGACCGCAGCTGCTGGTCTGGGGATTCTTCATCTCAACGGTGGTGCTGTTCCATGCCACGGTGACCATCAACTCGCTGGCCCACCAGTTCGGCCGGCGGCGCTACGCCACCCGCGACAACAGCCGCAACAACTGGCTGCTGGCCCTGATCACTTTCGGCGAGGGCTGGCACAACAACCACCATCACTACCCGGGCGCCGCGCGCCAGGGCTTCTACTGGTGGGAACTGGACTTGACCTGGTACGTGTTGCGCGTGATGTCCTTGTCCGGGCTGGTCTGGGACCTCAAGCAGGTTCCCGCCGGTTTGCGGCGCGGCGACTGACGCGCCACGCCGCGCGCAACCGCCGCCGCCATGCGCATCGCCGTAGTCGGATCGGGCATCGCCGGGCTTGCCTCGGCGTGGCTGCTGGCACGCGACCACGAAGTCGTGGTCTACGAGGCCGCCGACCGCCTCGGCGGCCATACCCACACTCACGACATCGAGCTCGAAGGTTCGCGCCTGGCGGTCGATACCGGCTTCATCGTGTGCAACCCGGACCACTATCCGCTGTTCTTCCGCATGCTCGCCGAGTTGGGCATCGCGACCCGTCCGACCACGATGAGCTTCGCGCTGCGCAACGACCGCAGCGGCCTGGAGTACAACGCCAGCTCGCTCGATACGCTGTTCGTGCAGCGTCGCCGCTTGCTGTCGCCACGCCACTGGCGCATGGTGCGCGATATCCTGCGCTTCTATCGCGAGGCCCCGGCGCTGCTTGCCCGGGAGGGTCCTGGGCCGGAGCTCGGGGAATGGCTCGGACTCGGCGGCTACTCGGAAGGCTTCCGCGACGACCACCTGGTGCCGATGGCCTCGGCGCTGTGGTCCTCGTCCGCGGCGCAGGTTCTGCGCTTCCCGCTCCATATGCTGGTCGGCTTCATGGCCAACCACCAGATGCTCCAGGTCGAAGGTCGGCCACAGTGGCGCGTGGTCGAGGGCGGATCCTCCGCCTACGTGCGCGAGCTGTCGCGGCGCTGGCGCGCCCGGGTCCGGCTCGGCGATGCCGTGCGGTCCGTGGTGCGCGACGGGACCGGCACCACGGTGACCAGCCTGTGCGGCCAGGAACGCTACGACCACGTCGTGCTGGCATGCCACTCGGACCAGGCCTTGGCGCTGCTAGGCAGCGACGCCAGCACGCCGGAGCGCGAGATCCTGTCCGCAATCGGCTACCAGTCGAATGACACCGTGCTCCACACCGACGCCAGCCTGCTCCCGCGCGACCGGCGCGCCTGGGCGGCATGGAATGCGCTGGTCCCGCGCGAGGCCGGCGACGCCTGCACCGTGAGTTACTGCATGAACATCCTGCAGTCGCTGGACGCGCCGGTGCCGCTGGTGGTGACACTCAACCGCACGGCGGCGATCGACCCCGCACGAATCCTGCGCCGCATGCGCTATCACCACCCGGTCCACACGCTGGCCAGCGTTGCCGCCCGCGGGCGCCGTGCGGAGATCGATGGCGTGAACCGGACCTGGTTCTGCGGCGCGTGGTGGGGATACGGCTTCCACGAGGACGGCATGCGCAGCGGCGTCGAAGTGGCTGCGGCGCTGGGCGCGCGGTGGCCATGAGCGCAGCGCCCGCCAGCGCCATCTACGAGGGCTGGGTCCGGCACCGGCGCCATGCCCCGCATCCGCACGCGTTCCGCTACCGCATGTTCATGCTGAGCCTCGACCTCGAGGAGCTCGATCGCGTCTTCCAGGGGCGCTGGCTGTGGTCGGTGGAGCGAGCCAACGTGGCCAGCTTCCGCCGCGCCGACTACCTCGGCGACCCCGGGGTGCCGCTGGCGCTGGCGGTGCGCGAGCGCGTGCGCGAGGCGACCGGCGCGGCACCGGCCGGCCCGATCCGGCTCCTGGCGCACCTGCGCTACTACGGCCACTGCTTCAATCCGGTGGCGTTCTACTACTGCTACGAGGCCGACGGGATCACGCTGCACTCGATCGTGGCCGAGGTGACCAATACGCCTTGGCGCGAGCGGCATGCCTACGTGCTGCCGATGGCCAGCGCCGAGGGTCACGGCGCCGCGCGGGTCTGGACCTTCGACAAGTCCCTCCACGTCTCGCCGTTCGTGCCCATGCAACGCCAGTACCGCTGGCGCTTCACCGAGCCTGCGGCGTCGCTGCAAGTGCACATGGACGTACTCGACGGGTCGCGATCCGAGTTCGACGCGACCCTGGTGATGCAGCGCCGGCCGCTCGACGGCGCCGGTCTCGCCGCCTGCCTCGCGCGCTTCCCCCTGATGACCCTGCGCGTGGTCGGCGCGATCCACTGGCAGGCGCTCTTGATCTGGCTTCGACGCAACCCGGTCTACGATCATCCCTCGAAAACCCGGACCTGATTCCCGATGAGTATGGATGCGAACCCCGAATCCAGCGCGCTGCTGTCGGCCGCTGGTCCCGCGGCCGGTGGCCTGTTCCGGCGCCGCATGCTCGCCCTGCTGGGGCGCCTGGAGGGATGCGAGGTCGTGCTCGAGGAAGCCGGGGAGCGGCTGCGGTTCGGCCGCCCCGTCGCGGGCACGGAAACCCTGCGGGTTACCCTGGTCGTGCACGATCCCGCGATGTACCGGCGTGCGGCACTGGGCGGCACCGTCGGAATCGGCGAGGCCTGGATGGATGGCTGGTGGGATGCGAGCGACCTGACCACGCTGGTGCGGATCTTCGTCCGCAATCGCGAACTCCTCGATCGCCTGGAAGGCGGCCTGGCGCGCGTCGGCGCGGCGTTGCTGCGCGTGTTGCAGGGGCTGCGCCGCAACTCGCGCGGCGGAAGCCGCCGCAACATCGCCGCCCACTACGATCTCGGCAACGACTTGTTCCGGGTCTTCCTGGACCGCAACCTGATGTACTCATCGGCGATCTTCCGCGACGAGGCCGAGTCGCTCGAGGTGGCTTCGGATCGCAAGCTGGAGCGGATCTGCGCCAAGCTCGGCCTGCGCCCCGGCATGCGCGTGGTCGAGATCGGAACCGGTTGGGGCGGATTCGCCTTGTACGCGGCAAGCCGCCATGGCGTGCACGTGACCACGACCACGATCTCGCGCGAGCAGCACGAGCTGGCCGCCGCCCGCGTCCGGGAAGCCGGGCTCGAGCAGCAGGTCACGCTGCTGATGCGCGACTATCGCGATCTCGATGGCCGCTACGACCGCCTGGTGTCGATCGAGATGATCGAGGCGATCGGGCCGCAGTATCTCGAGACCTTCTTCGCCAAGGCGTCGAGCCTGCTCGAACCCGACGGCATGGCGCTGGTCCAGGCCATCACCATCGAGGACCACCGCTACGCGCGGGCGCTGCGCAGCGTCGACTTCATCCAGCGCCACGTCTTTCCGGGCAGCTTCATTCCATCGGTGTCGGCCATGCTCGGGGCGCTGCCGCGACGCACCGACCTCAAGCCATTCCACCTCGAGGACATCGGGCCCAGCTACGCGATCACGCTGCGGCGCTGGCGCGAGCGCTTCAATGCCGGCCTCGCGCAGGTGCGCGAACTCGGCTACCCGGAGCGCTTCGTGCGCATGTGGAACTTCTACCTGTGCTATTGCGAGGGCGGTTTCCTCGAGCGTTCGATCGGAACCGTGCAGTTGCTGCTGGTCAAGCCCGGCGCACGACCGCCGCAATTCCTGCCGGACCTCGCATGAAGCTGGTTGCCAACGCGCTGATGTTCCAGGCCTGCTGGTTGGGATTCGTGGCTGGCGCCGCGCACGGGCGCTGGTGGATCGGCTTCGCGCTGCTGTTGCCCTTCGCGCTGTGGCAGCTGCGGGTCAGCCGCTCGCCACGTAGCGACATCCTGCTGGTCGGGGCGGCGGCGCTGCTTGGCTTCGTGGTCGACTCGGCCTTCGTGCAGGGCGGATTGATGCGCTTCAGCGCGCCGGTGCCGTGGCCGGGATTCGCCCCGGTGTGGATCGTCGGCCTATGGATGGCCTTCGCACTCACGCTCAACCACTCGCTGCGCTTCCTGCGCCAGCGTCCGGGGCTGGGCCTGCTGCTGGGCACCGCGGCGGGCCCGCTCGCCTACTGGGTGGCAGCGAGCGCGTGGGACGCGGTCGACCTGCTGCGCCCGTGGCCGGCAATGGTGGCGCTGGCGCTCGCCTGGGGCGTGCTCACGCCGCTCCTGGTCGCGCTGGCGCAGCGCTTCGCGGTGCGCGAAGCGGGCCTCGCGGGCTGATCCGCCGTGCACCCGATTGCAGCCGTCGCCCTGCTGGCCATCGCGGTGATGCTGGCCGTCTGGCAGGTGCAGCGACGGACCCGCAACGCCGGCTGGGTCGACGTGGCGTGGTCCTACCTGATGGCGGCGGCGGCAATCCTGTATGCGTTGACCGGCGCTGGCGCGACCCTGCCGCGGCTCGCGGTCGGGATCCTCGGCGCGGCGTGGGGCGTGCGCCTGGGTACCCACCTTGCGCACCGCGTATGGAATGAGGCCGAGGACGGTCGCTATCGCCACATGCGCGGCATGATCGGCAACCACGACGGCAAGTGGCTGGCGTTCTTCATGCTGCAGGCCGGGTTCACGGTGCTGTTCTCGCTGCCGTTCTGGGTGGTCGCGCAGAACCCGGTGGCCGGCGTGACCGCGTGGCTGGTGGCCGGCGTCGCGGTCTTCGTCGTCGCGGTGGCCGGCGAGGCCATCGCCGATCGCCAGCTCGCGCGATTCCGTGCCGACCCAGCCAACCGTGGCCGCGTATGCGAGGTCGGCCTGTGGCGCTACTCGCGCCACCCGAACTATTTCTTCGAGTGGCTGCACTGGTTCAGCTACGTGCTGCTCGGGGTCGGCGCGGCGTGGTGGTGGATCACGCCGCTGGGCGCGGTGCTCATGGGCGCCTCCCTGGCCTGGATCACGGGCATCCCCTTCGTCGAAGCGCAGTCGCTGCGCTCGCGCGGCGAGGCCTATCGCGACTACCAGCGCCGGACCAGCGCCTTCTTCCCATGGTTTCCGCGCCGCGTGCCCTGAGCGCTGCGCGATCCGTCCCGCCTACTGGAGCGCCCCGGCGCATGAAAGCGATCGAGCTCTGCGAACGCGGCTACGTACCGGACGTGCTGACTCGGATCGGCATTCGCCGCCTGTGCCGGGCGCGCCTGCGCGAGGAGGATGCTGCGGATCCCGAGCGCGCCTGGAATCGGTTCCGCGCCTTGCTCGCGGAGCTGCGCGCGAGCCCGCTGGCCATCCACACCGACGCCGCGAATGCGCAGCACTACGAAGTGCCGCCGCGCTTCTTCGAACTGTGCCTCGGGCGCCGGCTCAAGTACTCATGCTGCCTCTACCCGCAAGGCACCGAGACCCTGGACGAGGCCGAGGAACTGATGCTGGCACTGTATGCCGAGCGCGCCCAGCTCGCCGACGGACAAGCCGTGCTGGAACTGGGTTGCGGCTGGGGCTCGCTCACCTTGTGGATGGCCGCGCGCTATCCGCGCATGCGCATCGTCGCGGTGTCCAACTCGGCGCCACAGCGCGAATTCATCGAGCGCCAGTGCCGCGAGCGCGGCCTGGGCAACGTGCAGGTGCTGACCCGGGACGTGAACGAACTCGCGCTGGACCAGCGCTTCGACCGCGTGGTCTCGATCGAGATGCTCGAACACATGCGCAACTACGAATCGCTGCTCGCGCGCATCGCCACCTGGCTGGCCCCGGGCGGCAAGCTCTTCGTCCACATCTTCTGCCATCGCGAACTGATGTACCCGTACCAGGCCGAAGGCGAGGGCAACTGGATCGGTCGGCACTTCTTCACTGGCGGCCTGATGCCGGCGGCCGACACCCTGCTGCACTTCCAGCGCGACCTGCGCCTCGAGGAGCAGTGGCGCCTGCCCGGCACCCATTACCAGCGCACGGCGGAGCACTGGCTGCAGAACCAGGACCGGCGGCGCGACGAGGTCCTGGAGATCCTGGCCGCGACCGGCGGACGCGACCAGGCCCGCATCCTGCACCAGCGCTGGCGCATGTTCTGGATGTCCTGCGCCGAGTTGTTCGGCTACCGCAACGGGACCGAGTGGATGGTCGCGCACTACCGCTTCGTGCGCCCTTGAGGACAGCGGCCCGCATCCCCGGGCGTTGCGCTCAGAGCTGGTCTTCGATCGGCAGCGCCCGCAGCAGCGAGACCTTCGTGCGCTTCCACAGGCTGGTCTCGGGTTCCTTGGCGTAGGTGACGGGCTTGCCGTCGACCTCGGCGTCCCAGCGCAGCTTGCCGGAAGGGTCCAGCGATACGCGGTAGCTGGACTCGGGCGCGGCGCCGCGACGGTAGTAGTCGAGCACCGCCTGTGCGAGCGCCGGGCTTTGCACGACCACGCCCATCTCGGTGTTGAGCTTCGCCGAACGCGGGTCCATGTTGTAGGAGCCGACGAAGACGACCTCGCCATCGACCACGAAGGCCTTGGCATGCAGGCTGGCGCCGCCGGACGATCCCGACCCGGAGGAACCGCCGTTGGTCGAACCGCCACCGCCGGACCCGAAGCCCGAACCGGACGCGCCACCCGGTGCCGGTCGCAGTTCGTGGATCTCCACGCCGCCGGCCAGCAGGCGCTTGCGGTACTTCGAGTAACCGCTGTGCACCGCCGTGACGTCGTTGGCCGCCAGCGAGTTGGTCAGCAGCAGCACCTCGACGCCGCGCGCCTCCAGTGCCAGCAGCAGGTCGCTGAACGTCGGGCCGGGCACGAAATAGGGCGAGATCAGCACCAATTGGCCGCGCGATGCCTCGACCAGCGGGCGCAGGCGGGGCGACATCCGCACCGCGGTCGAATCCGCCATCGCGGGATCGCCCTTTTCCGGCAGGTCCGATTCCAGCGTGGCCTTGCCCCAGTACATCACCAGCGTGCGGTCCTTGACCTGCTGGATGAAATCCACCTTCAGCGCAGCACGCACATAGTCCGATTCGGCGAATTGCCGCACGTCGCCGTGCAGGCTCACGCGGGCATTTTCGAGCTCCGTGGGACCTGCCTGGACATCCTGGAAGGCGGCGATCGGGTAGGCCTGCGCGCTGTTCCAGAAGCGGTCGAAGTTGCCCGCGACGTCCGCGACCACCGGACCCACCGCGGCCAGGTCGAGATCGCGGAAGTTGAATTCCTCCTTGGCCCCGAAGTACTCGTCGCCGATGTTGCGCCCGCCGACCACCGCGACCTGCCCGTCGACGATGAAGGCCTTGTTGTGCATGCGCCGATTCAGGCGCTTGGCGTCGCCGGCGAACTGCCGCCCTGCCGAGGCGTTGCGCGACATGAACGGATTGAAGACCCGCACCTCGATCAATGGATGCGCGTCGATCGCCGCGACGCTCGCATCGTGGCCCAGCACATACATGTCGTCGAGCAGCGCGCGCACGCGCACGCCGCGATCGGCAGCCGCGAGCAGGCGCTGCGTCAGCAGCCGGCCGGTCGCGTCGCCGTGGTAGATGTAGTACTGCAGGTCGATGGAGCTTTCGGCGCGGTCGGCCAGCATCACGCGCGCCAGCAGCGCGACGATGTTGTCGTCCAGCATCACGAAACCGGAGTCGCCCGGATGGTTCGCCAGCACCGGCGCGAACGCGCGTCCGATCGAGGTCGCCTCGCCACCAGCCAGCGACTCCGAGGGAATGCGCTCGTAGTCCGGTCGCAACGAGGAAGTGGCGCATCCTGAAATCGCCAGCGCTGCCAGCGCCAACGCGATACCGGCTACGAATCGCCACATAGGTCCTCCACGATGGCCATCTCAAACGAAAAGGGCCCGGCAAGCCGGGCCCCTTCCTTGCAACTTGCGAAGAACGCGATCAGCGCTGAGTGGTGAGCTCGGTGCGGCGATTGCGCTGACGGCCTTCCTTGGTGTCGTTGGTGTCGATCGGCTTCAGCTCGCCGAAGCCCACCGGACCGACCAGGCGACCTGCGTCGACGCCGTTGCTCGTCAGGTAATCGAAGATCACCTTCGAACGACGCTCGGACAGGCCCTGGTTGTATTCCTCGCTACCGATCGAGTCGGTGTGGCCAGCCACCTCGACGCGCATGTTCGGATAGCGCTTCAGCACGTCCACGGCCTGCGCCAGGATGTCCATCGAACCCGGCAGCAAGCCGGCGGTGTCGACGGAGGTTTCCTGACCCGGACGCGGGCGATCGAAGTAGAACTCGACGCCACGCAGATCGATCACGACTTCCTGCGGGCAGCCATCCGGGCCCACGACTTCGCCTGGCGCGCTGGCCGGGCACTTGTCGTCGCAGTTGTTCACGCCATCCTTGTCGTCGTCCAGCGTGGAGCAGTCCACGACCGGGGCCGGAGCCGGCGGGGCCGGCGGCGGCGGGGCGACCGGCAGCTCGCCGATCATCAGCACGACGCCCAGGTTGACGAACCAGTCGCCGAAGTTGTCCTCGCCCGGGATGGTTTCGTCATCCCAGATGTAGCGGTAACCCGCTTCGGCGCGGAACTTGACGTTGTCGGTCATCGCGGTCTGGAGACCACCGCCCAATTGCGCGGCCGGACCCCAGCCATCCTCGACGCCGCCACGATGGTTGTTGGCCATCAGGCCGGCCATCAGGAAGGGCGCGAAGCCATCCTGCGGACCGAAGAAGAAACGGCCGGAAACGCCGACCTGGAAGTCCGAGACACTACTGCACTCGCCCAGGAACGCGCAGGCCTCGTCGTTGTTGAAGCTGCGCGAAGTCCGATCGATGAAAGCCTCGACCGAGGCGTTCGGTGCGACGTACTTTCCGATGCCACCGCCGACCAGCAGCGAGCCGTCGTCGGTGAGTCGGTCGTCGTCGTTGTTGTAGTAACCCAGGTACGGTGCAAAGTACCAGCGGTCATCGTAGTCCTGCGCCTGGACTGTGGTGGCCGCCCCCAATGCAAGGGCAATCAGGGCGCTCAAGCTCTTGCGATTCATCGGCATCTCCTTTTTTCTGAACGGCGCGGACCGGACCCGCCGGGACTCGCGGCAACGGGAAGTATAGACGAAATTGCTTAACAAGTCTTTTACGAACGACCTGTTCAGCCGGCAGCAAGGGTACCCTAAAAAGGGTCCCGCCGGGCCGCCCGGCGGGTCGGATCGGCCTGCCGGGGTGCCAGTTGGCCGCGCCCGGGGGGCCGGGCCGGCATCCGGTCCGACCACCACCCCACCTCGTTCAGACTGCCAGCAGGTCCATGAATTCGTGGATCGGCGTGGCCTCGAATCGGGTGACGTCGTCGACCAGCGCCAGGATCTGCTGCACCCGGCGGCGCGGGAACTGGCCGGCCAGCGCGTCCTCGAACTTGCGCACCAGCACCGGGATCCCCTCGGCCCGCCGTTGCCGGTGCCCGATGGGGAAGTCCACCGCGATCCGCTCGGTCGCGGTCCCGTCGCTGAAGTGGACCTGGATCGCGTTGCCGATATAGCGCTTGTCGGGGTCGAAATAGTCGCGGGTGAATTGCGCGTTCTCGCTCACCTCCATCTTGCCGCGCAGGGCGTCGATGCGCGGGTCCCGCGCGACGTCGTCTTCGTAGTCGGCGGCGGTCAGGCGGCCATGCAGCAGCGGCACCGCCACCATGTACTGGAGGCAGTGGTCGCGGTCGGCCGGGTTGGCCAGCGGCCCGGTCTTGTCGATGATGCGCACGCCCGCTTCCTGGGTCTCGATGCTGATTTTCGCGATCCGGTCGAGCTTGCCGGCGACCAGGGGGTGCAGCTTGAGCGCGCACTCGACCGCGGTCTGGGCGTGGAATTCGGCCGGGAAGCTGATCTTGAACAGCACGTTCTCCATCACGTAGCTGCCGAAGGGGCGCTCGAACTCGAAGGCCTTGCCCTTGAACAACACGTCGTAGAAGCCCCAGGTCCTGGCCGTCAGGGCCGAGGGATAGCCCATCTCGCCCTTGAGCGCGTTGAGCGCATGGATGACCGCGCGTCGGCAGGCGTCGCCCGCGGCCCAGCTCTTGCGCGAGCCGGTGTTGGGCGCGTGGCGGTAGGTACGCAGCGCACCGCCGTCGATCCAGCTGTTCGACACCGCGTTGACCACGTCGTCCTTGTCGCCGCCAAGCATCGCGGTCGCCACGGCGGTGGAGGCCAGGCGGACCAGGATCACGTGGTCCAGGCCGACCCGGTTGAAGCTGTTCTTCAGTGCGTAGCCGCCCTGGATCTCGTGTGCCTTGATGGTCCAGCGCAGGATCTCGCGCACGCTGACCGGCTTGCCGCCGGTGCGCACCGCGGCGCGCGACAGGTAGTCGCCCACGGCCAGGATCGCGCCGAGGTTGTCCGAGGGATGGCCCCATTCGGCCGCCAGCCAGGTGTCGTTGAAGTCCAGCCACCGCACCTGCGCGCCGATGTTGAAGGCCGCCTGGACCGGGTCGAGCTCATGGCTGGTGCCCGGCACCTTGACCCCGCCGGGGAAGGTCGCGCCGGGCACGATCGGCCCCAGCATCTTCACGCACTCGGGGAAGCGCAGCGCCAGCATCGAACAGGCAATCGAATCCAGCAGGCAGTAGCGCGCGGTCTGGAAGGCCTCGGCCGACCCGATGTGGAAGTCGGCGACATAGTGGGCGATGTCGACCAGCGGCTGGTCGGGATCCGGCCGCTTGGCCGAGCGGATGTCGAAATGCGCCATGGCGATCCTCGGGCGTGGACGGAGCGGCGCGGAACGCGCGCTGCGGAAAAAATGGGGCGCCGATTGTGCCAGAAGGCCGCGCGTTACGGACCGATCGGCCGCGCCGCGGGCGGCGCCGCGCGCCGCACGACCCGCCTTCACCCTGCCTCGAGTTCGGCGCGCCAGGCATCGACGCCCAGCGCTTCGATCCATGCCGATGCGCGGCCGCGCGCCGGCGTGCAGGCGGCAAGCCGCGGCAGCGAGCCTCAATCGCCGGCGTGCGTGATGCGGTAGATGGCGCCGTTCTTGTCGTCGGAGACCAGCATCGATCCGTCCGGCATGACCAGCACGTCGACCGGTCGTCCCAGCACCTTCTCGTCCTGCAGCCAGCCCTGCACGAACGGTTCGGCCGCGACCGCCTTGCCCCCGTCCATCCGCACGCGCACCACCTGGTAGCCGGATTTGCGGCTGCGGTTCCACGACCCGTGCAGGGCCACGAAGGCATCGCCGCGATATTCGGGCGGAAACATGCCACCGGAGTAGAAGCGCATGCCCAGCGGCGCGGTGTGGGCGCCGAAACGCAGCTGCGGCGGCACGAAGTCGGCGCAGGGGTGGTCCTCGCCGCCGAACTCGGGGTCGGCGATGTCGCCGCCATGGCAATAGGGGTAGCCGAAATGCTGGCCAGCGGCCGTCACCTGGTTGAGCTCGCACGGGGGCGTGTCATCGCCCAGCCAGTCGCGGCCGTTGTCGGTGAACCACAGGGTGCCGTCGGCCGGGTTCCAGTCGAAGCCCACGCTGTTGCGCACGCCGCGCGCCACGACCTCGTAGCCGCTGCCGTCGGCCGCGATGCGCGAAATCAGCGCATGCCGCTCCGACGGCTCGCAGATGTTGCACGGCGCGCCGACCGGAACGTAGAGCTTGCCATCCGGCCCGAAGGCGATGAACTTCCAGCCATGGTGGTCGTCGTCGGGAAACCCCGCGCTCACCACCACCGGCTTCGGCGCATCGTCCAGGCGGGCCTCGATGTCGTCGAAACGCAGGATGCGGCTGTTTTCGGCCACGAACAGCGCGCCGTCGCGGAAGGCCACGCCATTGGGCGAGTCCAGCCCCTTGGCGATGCGCTTGACTGCCGTCGCGCGCTCGCCATCGTGCACGATCGCATAGACGTTGCCGGCGTCGCGCGTGCCCACGAACACGGTGCCCGCGTCGCCCAGCGCGAGCGAACGCGCGTTGCGCACCTCGTCGGCAAACAACGCAATGCGGAAGCCCGGCGGCAGTTGCAATTGATCGAGCGCGGGCTCGGCGCACGCCGCGCAGGCCAGGACGAGCATCAGGGTGGCAAGCAAGTGACGCATGGGCGTTTCCCGAAGGCGGCTGGCCCGATCATATGCCAGGCGTGCGGGCGTCGAGCCGGGCGCTCCGGCATCGGCGGCGTGGCGGCCCGGGTTGCGGCCGCCACCCCGACGCGACGGCCCTTGCCGCGCCGCGCGCCAGCGGGCACCGTAGCGTCCGGACGACCCGGCCTGCACCATGACCACTGCCTACCCCTACCTGCTCGCCCCGCTGGACCTCGGCTTCACCACCCTGCCCAACCGCGTGCTGATGGGCTCGATGCATACCGGGCTCGAGGACCGCGCCAGGGACTTCGACCGGCTGGCGGCGTACTTCGCCGAACGCGCGCGCGGCGGGGTCGGCCTGATCGTCACCGGCGGCGTTGCGCCCAACGTGCAGGGCTGGCTGGCGCCGTTCGCGTCCAAGCTGTCGTGGCCATGGGAGGTCGCGCGCCACCGCAAGGTGACCCGGGCCGTGCGCGCCGAGGGCGGGCGCATCTGCATGCAGATCCTGCATGCTGGCCGCTACGGCTACCACCCACTCCTGGTGTCGGCCTCGCCGGTCAAGTCGCCGATCTCGCCGTTCCGCCCGCGCGCGCTTTCGACCCAGGGCATCGAACGCACGATCCGCGACTTCGTGCGCTGCGCGGTGCTGGCGCGCGAGGCCGGCTACCACGGGGTCGAGGTGATGGGCTCCGAGGGCTACCTCATCAACCAGTTCCTGGTAGCGCGCACCAATCGGCGCGACGACGCCTGGGGCGGGAGCCTCGCCAACCGGATCCGCTTCCCGGTCGAGATCGTGCGGCGCATGCGCGAGGCGGTGGGGCGCGACTTCATCATCATCTATCGCCTGTCGATGCTCGACCTGGTCGAGGACGGGCAGAGCTGGGACGAGATCGTGGTGCTCGCCAAGGCGGTCGAGGCGGCCGGCGCGACCTTGATCAACACCGGCATCGGCTGGCACGAGGCGCGCATCCCCACCATCGTGACCAGCGTGCCGCGTGCCGCATTCACGTGGGTCACGCGGCGGCTCAAGGGCGAAGTCGCGATCCCGCTGGTCACCACCAATCGCATCAACATGCCGGACGTCGCCGAGCGCGTGCTGGCGCAGGGCGATGCCGACATGGTCTCGATGGCGCGTCCCCTGCTCGCCGACGCCGACTGGGTGCGCAAGGCGGCGACCGGGCGGGCCGCGGAGATCAACACCTGCATCGCCTGCAACCAGGCCTGCCTCGACCATACCTTCGCCGGCAAGACCGCCTCGTGCCTGGTCAACCCGCGCGCCTGCCACGAAACCGAACTGGTGATCGCGCCGACCGCGGTGCCGCAGCGGATCGCGGTCGTCGGCGCCGGGCCCGCGGGTCTCGCCTGCGCGACCACGCTGGCCGAACGCGGGCACCAGGTCACGCTGTTCGAGGCTGCCGACGCCATCGGCGGCCAGTTCAACATGGCCAAGCGCATTCCGGGCAAGGAGGAGTTCCACGAGACCCTGCGCTACTTCGAGCGCCGGATCGCGGCCACCGGCGTCGTGTTGCGACTGGGCGCGCGCGCCGATGCCGCGACGCTGGCGCGACCGACCTTCGACCGCGTGGTGCTGGCCACCGGGGTCAATCCGCGCGATCCCGGCATCCCCGGCCAGGACCACCCCAAGGTCTGCTCGTACATCGACGTGCTCGCGCGCGGGCGCGTGCCGGGCCGACGCGTGGCGGTGATCGGTGCCGGCGGCATCGGCTACGACGTGAGCGAATTCCTGGTCAATGGCGGGCATTCACCCACGCTCGATCCGCCGGCCTGGTTCCGCGAATGGGGCGTCGACACCACGATGGCGGCGCGCGGCGGGGTCGCGGGCGTGGCCCCGCAGCCCGGAGCGCCCGCGCGCGAGGTCTATCTCCTGCAACGCGGCGAGGGCAAGTTCGGCGCCAGGCTGGGCAAGACCTCGGGCTGGGTGCACCGGGCCGCGCTCAAGGCCATGCGGGTCCAGACCATCGGCGGCGTGGGTTACGAGCGCATCGACGACCGTGGGCTGCACCTGCGCATCGGCAACGACACCCGCGTGCTCGATGTCGACGACATCGTGGTCTGCGCCGGCCAGGAGTCCAACCGCGAATTGCTGCAGCCATTGCAGTCGGGCGGCCAGGAGGTCCATGTCATCGGCGGCGCCGACTTGGCGAGCGAACTCGACGCCAAGCGCGCGATCGACCAGGCCGTGCGCCTGGCCGCACGGCTCTGACCGGCGGCCGCGCGCGCATGCACGAGCACGACGGCGCGTTCGAAAGTCTTCGCACCCTGAGTGCCTTCGACGGCGACTCGGCGGCCGCCGGGCGCGCCCTCCACGCCTACCTCGCGCGGCAGTGGCCGGACATCGCGCTGGCCTTGCTGCTGGTGCGCGGTTCAGCCGCGGGCCAGTGCCGCCTCGCCGGGCTGATCGGTCCGAATGGCGCCGAGTTGTTCCCGGCCGATGATCCATTCGGACGTGCCGAACTGCCGCGATTCGATGACGATCTCAGCCGGCGGCTGCTTGGCCGGTCCGGCCCGCATGCAGTCGACCTCGCGCCGTCCGAGCGCGGCGCGCCGCTGGCCCAGGCGCTCCTGGGCCCAGCCTCGCTGCTGGCGTTGCCGATGCCCAACGAGGGTCGCGTCGACCACTGGCTGGTGCTGGCCAGCAGCATGCACCGTCGTTTCGAGGGCGCCGATCCCGATGTCGTGTTGCGCGACGCGACCGCGGCCTACGCGCTGCTGACCCGCCCGCTCGCCCTGCGCACGATCACCGCCGAGGCCCAGCGACACCACCGCGCGATCGAGGGTCTCGCCGACTTGCAGCGCCTGCTGCATCCCGACAGCCCACTCATCCCCGACCTCGACTATGCCATCCACTGGCAGCCGGCCGAAACCGCGGCAGGCGACTACTACGACCTGATGCCGCTGCCCGCCGCCGCCGCCGTTGGCGGCGGCGACGCCTGGGGCGTGATGCTGGCGGACGTTTCGGGCCACGGAGCGGCGGCCGCCATGGAGACCGTGCAGTTCGACGCCATACTGCGCACCTACGAAGGAAACGAACCGCCCGGCGGTCCAGCTGGCGTCCTCAACTACGCCAACCGGCACTTCTTCTCGCGGCGCCAGCGGCGCCACTTCATGACCATTTTCGGCGCCAGCTGCCAACCCGGGCAGGACACGCTGACTTACATCTGTGCCGGCCATCCGCCCGCCGTGCACCGTCGCGGCAACCAGGTCACGCTCCTCGGCCAGGGCGACGACGCCGGCATTCCGCTGGGCATCCTGCGCGACCATCGCTGGGAGAACGCCACCACGGGTTTCCGGCGCGGCGACCTGCTGGTGCTCTACACCGATGGCATGGTCGAAGCCCGCGACGCGGGCGGCAACGCCTTCGGCATCGAGCGCCTCGCGGCCCTGGTCGGCAGCGGCGATCCCGCGCCTGCCGCGACCGTGGCCCGCGTGCGCGACGCGGTGCACGCCCACCAGGGCGGCAGCGTGGGCATCGACGACCAGACCCTGATCGCGCTGCGTCGGCTGCCGTAGCCGCGCGGCGCATCCCGACCGCGCGCTCAGCGCCGGTCGGCGAGCGGCACCACCGCGCGGTCGTCGGGGCCGGTGTAGTTGGCGCTGGGACGGATGATCTTGCCGTCCAGACGTTGCTCGATCACGTGCGCGCTCCAGCCGCTGGTGCGGCTGATCACGAACAAGGGCGTGAACATCGCCGTCGGCACGCCCATCATGTGGTAGCTGGATGCGCTGTACCAGTCGAGGTTGGGAAACATGCGCTTGAGGTCCCACATCAGGCTCTCGATTCGTTCCGAAACGGCGTAGAGCGTGGGATTACCGCCTTCAGCGCACAGCTCGCGCGCGATCGCCTTGATGATCGGGTTGCGCGGATCGCCGATGGTGTACACCGGATGCCCGAAGCCGATGATGATCTCCTTGCGCTCCATCCGCGCACGGATGTCGGCCTCGGCCTCGTCGGCGGTGCGGTAGCGCGCGATGATCTCCATCGCGACCTCGTTGGCGCCGCCGTGCTTGGGCCCGCGCAAGGCGCCGATCGCGCCGGTGATGGCCGAGTAGAAATCGCTGTTGGTGCCCGCGATCACCCGCGCGGCGAAGGTGCTGGCGTTGAACTCGTGCTCGGCGTACAGGATCAACGACTGGTCCAGCGCGCGCGCATGCAGCGCGCTCGGCGGCCGCCCATGCAGCACGTGGAGGAAGTGCGCGGCGATGGAATCGTCGCCGGTCTCGACCTCGACCCGCCGGCCGTTGTGGCTGTAGTGGTACCAATACAGCAGCATCGAGCCGAACGAGGCCATCAGGCGGTCGGCGATGTCGCGCGCCTCGGCGACCGGGTGCGCCTCCTTCTCCGGCAGCACCGTGCCCAGCACCGAGCAGCCGGTGCGCATCACGTCCATCGGGTGGGTCGAGGCCGGCAACAGCTCCAGCGCGGCCTTGACCGGCTGCGGCAGCCCGCGCAGGCGCTTTAGCTTGGCGTGGTACGCGTGCAATTCGCTGCGCGTGGGCAACTCACCGTAGACCAGCAACCAGGCGACTTCCTCGAACGTCGCCTGCTCGGCCAGGTCCTTGATGTCGTAGCCGCGATAGTGCAGGTCGTTGCCGCTGCGCCCGACCGTGCAGACCGCCGTGTTGCCGGCCACCACGCCCGACAACGCGACCGACTTCTTGGCCTTTGGCGGTACCTGCTGCTCTGGCGTGTTCATGCCTGCGTCAGCCCAGCAGGCTGGCAACGCCCGCGCGCTCTTCCTCGAGCTCCTTGAGCGTATGGCTCATGCGCTCGCGCGAGTACTCGTCGATGGCGACGCCCTGCACGATGTCGTACTTGCCGCCGCCACACACCACCGGGAAGCCGTAGATGACGTCCTGCGGAATGTCGTAGCTCCCGTCGGAAGGCACGCCCATCGTGACCCACTCGCCGCCGGTGCCCAGTACCCAGTCATGCACATGCCCGATCGCGGCGTTGGCGGCCGATGCGGCCGAAGACAGGCCGCGCGCCTCGATCACCGCGGCGCCGCGCTTGCCGACCTTGGGGATGAAGGTCTCCCGGTTCCAGGCCTCGTCGTTGATGAGGTCCTTGACCGGCTTGCCCTCGATGGTGGCGAAGCGGTAGTCGGGATACATCGTGGGCGAATGGTTGCCCCAAACGATCAGCTTGCGGATCGAGCCGACCGGCTTGCCGGTCTTCGCGGCCAGCTGCGACAGGGCCCGGTTGTGATCCAGGCGCAGCATGGCGGTGAAGTTGCGCTTGGGCAGGTCCGGCGCCGACTTCATCGCGATATAGGCGTTGGTGTTGGCGGGATTGCCCACCACCAGCACCTTGATCCCGCGGCTCGCCACCGCGTTGAGGGCGCGGCCCTGCTCGGTGAAGATCTTGGCGTTCTCCAGCAGCAGGTCCTTGCGTTCCATGCCCGGACCGCGCGGGCGCGCGCCGACCAGGAGCGCGACCTCGGCGTCCTTGAACGCGACCTTCGGATCGTCGGTACCCACCATGCCCGCCAGCAGCGGGAAGGCGCAGTCCTCGAGTTCCATCATGCAGCCCTTGAGCGCCGCCTGCGCCTTCTCCAGCGGCAGCTCGAGCATCTGCAGGATCACCGGCTGGTCCTTGCCCAGCATCTCGCCGGAGGCGATGCGGTAGATCAGGCTGTAGCCGATCTGGCCGGCTGCACCGGTGACGGCAACACGAACGGGATGTTTCACGGTCTGGCCTCCTGTTTGCCACGGACCGCGGGGATCGCGCCCGCGCGGTTGCCCGGGATGCTGGGTGGAATGCGCTAGCGCAGCTCGGCGAAGAACTCGCGCACGCGGCGCAGCCCCTCGGTGAGTTCGGCCGGCTTGCAGGTGTAGGAAATTCGCACGGCACGTGGCTCGCCGAAGGCGCTGCCCGGCACGCAGGCGACACCCTTGGTTTCGATGAGCGCGTTGCAAAACGCGACATCGTCGGCGATGACGGTCCCGCCATGCGACTTGCCGTAAGCGCAGGAGATGTCCGGGAACGCATAGAAGGCGCCTTGCGGCCGTGGGCACACCACGCCGGGAATCGCCGCCAGCGCCGCATGGACCTCGTCGCGCTTGTGGGCGAAATCGATCGCCTTCTGGCGCGGGATGTCTTGCGGGCCATCCAGCGCCGCGACCGCCGCCGCCGTCACCACCTCGGGGAGGTTGGTGATGTGGTTGGAATTGAGGTTGACCATCGCCTGCGCCACGGCTTCGGGCGCCGCGATCATGCCCACGCGCCAACCCGGCATGCCGTAGGTCTTGGAAATCGAGTCGATCAGCACCACGCGGTCGCGCAGTTCCGGGCGCGCCTTGACCAGGTGCGCGTACTTGAGGCCGTCGAAGATCATGCGGTTGTAGATGTCGTCGGACAGCACCCAGATCCGGTGCCGCGCGAGCACGTCGGCAAGGGCCTGCACCTCGGCCTCGCTGTAGACCATGCCGGTGGGGTTGGACGGGTTGTTGAACATCAGGAGCTTCGTGGCCGGCGTGATCGCGGCTTCGAGCTGCGCCGGCGTGAGCTTGTAGTCCTGCGCCGCGCCGCAATGCAGGAACACGTTTTTCGCGCCAAGGATGTCGGCGATGTCGCGGTACGAGGTCCAGAACGGGGTTGGGATCAGGACTTCGTCGCCCTCGTCGAGCAGGGCGTACATCAGGTTGAACAGCACGTGCTTGGCGCCGACGCCGGTCGCGAGATGCTTGCGCTCATAGCCCTCGAACCCGCCCTCGCGCAGGTGCTTGAGGAAGGCGTCGAGCAGGTCGTCGCGGCCGCGGTTGGACCCGTAGGCGCCGGTGTCCTTGAGCAGGGCCTGGCGGGCGGCGTCGTAGACGTGCTCGCCGGGCAGGAAGTTCGGCACGCCGATCGAGAAGCTGATGATGTCGCGCCCCTCGGCCTTGAGCCTCCTGGCCTTCTCGGCCACGACCATGATCGCGGAAGGCCTGGCTCGGCCCATCCGCTCGGCAAGCTTGAGCATGTGGCTCCTCGGAGCGCGGAAGCGGGGTCGGAAACCGCCGTAGTTTAGCATGCAGGAATGCCGCGCCTCCGCACCACGCCGGTCCCGCTCGCCTGCCTCGGCCTCCTGCTCGCGCTGCTCGGCGCCTGCGCTACCCCGCACGCGCCGATGGCCACCGTCGCGTATTGGCGCATGGACTCCGCGGCGCTGCGCGACCCGCCGTTGGAACGCTACTTCGACCAGCGCCTGGCCGCGATCGCCCCTGCCGGTCCGGCTGCTGCCAGTGTGCTGATGCGCCCACCCGGGATGCGCGCCGAATGGCGCCAGCCCGGCGCAGTCCTGCTATGGATCGACTTGCTGTTGCGCGTGGTCGACGATGATGAGCTGAGCTTCGTGCTGGCTCATGAGCTCGGCCATGCCGCGCTGGGGCACGCCGCGACCACGGTTGGCGCTGGCGCCGCCGGTTCGCTGCTCGAACAGCAGGCCGACCGTTGGGCGCGCGATCGGATCGTCGCCATGGGCTTCCGGCGGGACGCGGGAATCACGCTGTTGCGGGCGCTGGCCGAGGAACTCGGGGAAGACCCTGCCCGTACAGCCGTGCACGCGGAGATCTTGCTGCGCCTGGATGCGATGCAGGCCTGGCCGACGACCGGCCGCACTGCGACCGGTGCCGCGCCGGCTGAATGGCCAGCGTTGCAGCGCGCCCGCCGCGAGGCCTGGGCCACAATGGATCCAAGCCTGCGCGATGACCCCATCCGCGCAGCACGGGTGCGCGCGCGCTGGCGATGAGGCCCTGCGGCCGGTTCAGCGTCCGTCGAGGACCGAGTTCCAGCGTTCGACCTGCGTCGCCTGCCCTGTCAGCAGTGCAGTCGCGTCGCCGTCGATCCGGATCGACTCGATGGCGTCGCCACCCCGGATGGCGTCGACCACCGCCTGGTCGCCAGCCCCTTCCACCTTGCCGAATACGGTGTGCTTGCCGTCCAGCCACGGCGTCGCGATGTGGGTGATGAAGAACTGCGAGCCGTTGGTGGCAGGCCCGGCATTGGCCATCGACAGGACCCCGCGGTCGTGGTGCAGGCTGGACACGATCTCGTCGCCGAAGCGATAGCCCGGGCCGCCACGGCCCGAACCCTCCGGACAGCCACCCTGGACCATGAAATCGGGGATCACGCGGTGGAACGACAGGCCGTCGTAGTAGCCCCGCTTGGCCAGGTTGACGAAGTTGGCCACCGTCATGGGCGTCTGGTCCGGGGTCAGGCGGGCACGGATGACGCCGCGGGGGGTGGTGATGACGGCAGTGAGTTCGGCCATGGGGGGCTCCGGGTTGGGGCGGCGATGGTAGCGGGTGAACGGCGGCAACGCGCGGGGCCGGCGGCCGTGCTGCGCTGCGACAAGTGGCGTCCGGGCAGGCTATAATCTCAGGCTTGACTCCAACCAGGATCGCCGCGGGGCTACCCGTGGCGCGCATGTGCATGTCCATCGACAAGCTCCGCAACATCGCCATCGTGGCCCATGTGGACCACGGCAAGACCACCCTGGTCGACCAGCTGCTCAAGCAGTCGGGCACCTTGTCCGAGCGCGCCGTCGTCCCCGACCGCGTGATGGACTCGAACGACCTGGAGAAGGAGCGCGGCATCACCATCCTGGCCAAGAACACGGCCATCACCTGGCGCGACTACCGGGTCAACATCGTCGACACGCCGGGCCACGCCGACTTCGGCGGCGAGGTCGAGCGCGTGCTGTCGATGGTCGACTCGGTGCTGCTGCTGGTCGACGCCTTCGACGGGCCGATGCCGCAGACCCGCTTCGTGACCCAGAAGGCCTTCCAGATGGGCTTCAAACCCATCGTGGTCATCAACAAGGTCGACCGCCCCGGCGCCCGCCCGGACCACGTGCTGAATGCGACCTTCGACCTCTTCGACCGCCTTGGGGCAACCGAGGAACAGCTCGATTTCACCACCGTGTATGCCTCGGCCCTCAATGGCTATGCCGGACTGACGCCCGACGTTCGCGAAGGCAACATGGACCCGCTGTTCGAGGCCATCATCAAGCACGTCAAGGCGCCGGACGTCGATCCCGACGGCCCGTTCCAGATGCGCATCAGCCAGCTCGACTACAGCAACTACGTCGGCGTGATCGGCATCGGCCGCATCCAGCGCGGCAAGGTCCGCCCCAACCAGCAGGTTGCGATCGTCGACCGCGAGGGCAAGCGCCGCAACGGCAAGCTGCTCCAGGTGCTGGCCTTCATGGGGCTGGAACGCCGCGAGGCCGACGAGGCCCAGGCCGGCGACATCATCGCGATCTCCGGCATCGAGGGCCTGGGGATCTCAGACACCGTTTGCGATCCCGCGGCGCCCGAGGCCCTGCCCGCGCTGACCGTCGACGAGCCCACGATCAGCATGACGTTCCAGGTCAACAACTCGCCGTTCGCGGGGCGCAAGGACCGCAGCGGCGGGCGTTTCCTCACCAGCCGCCAGCTGCGCGATCGCCTGATGCGCGAGCTCATGCACAACGTCGCGCTGCGGATCGAGGAGACCGAGGAGTCGGAGAAGTTCAAGGTTTCGGGCCGCGGCGAGCTGCACCTGTCGATCCTGATCGAGACCATGCGCCGCGAAGGCTATGAACTCGCGGTGTCGCGCCCCGAGGTCATCATCAAGCAGATCGACGGCCAGGCCATGGAGCCGATCGAGCACCTCGTGGTCGACATGGAGGAGGCTTTCCAGGGCGGCGTGATGCAGCGCCTGGGCGAGCGCAAGGCGCAGCTCAAGAACATGGAGCCCGACGGCCGTGGCCGCGTACGCCTGGAGTACATGATCCCGGCGCGCGGCCTGATCGGCTTCCAGACCGAGTTCCGCACCATCACCGCCGGCACCGGCCTCCTGTTCCACGTCTTCGACCACTACGGTCCCAAGTCCGAAGGTGCGATCGCCAAGCGCCAGAACGGCGTGATGATCTCCAATGGCACGGGCCCGTCCCCGGGCTACGCCCAATACGCGATGCAGGAGCGCGGTCGCCTGCTGATCAACGAGGGCGAGGAGATCTACGAGGGCCAGCTGGTCGGCATCCACGCCAAGGACAACGACCTCACGGTCAACGCCCTGCGCGCCAAGCAGCTGACCAACTTCCGTGCCGCGGGCAAGGACGACAACCTGATGCTGACCCCGCCGGTCAAGATGAGCCTCGAGCAGGCGCTCGAGTTCATCGAGGAAGACGAGCTGGTTGAAGTCACGCCGATGGCGATCCGTCTGCGCAAGAAGCACCTGACCGAGAACGACCGCAAGAAGGCCTCGCGCGAGGCTGCCTGACCGCGTCGTCGCCCGCGCAAGGCCGCCAGACGGCACCCTTCCCCCTTCGCTGCCGGCTCAGTGCTCCGGCAGCTGCGCCGGACGCGCGCCGCGCTTGCGCACGATTACCATCGCCAGCTCCAGCGACTGCTCGTAGTTGAGCCGCGGATCGACCGTTGATTTGTAGGCGCGGGCCAGGTCGTTCTCGGCCAAGTCGCGCGCGCCGCCCAGGCACTCGGTCACATTCTCGCCGGTGAGCTCGAGATGCACGCCTCCGAGCTGGGTGCCGGCCGCGACATGGATGTCGAAGGCCTGCTCAAGCTCGTCGCGGATATTGTCGAAGCGCCGGGTCTTCACTCCGCTCGCGAGCGACTCGGTGTTGCCATGCATCGGGTCGCAGATCCACAACGGCCGCCGCCCGCTGCGGCGCACCGCGTCGAGCAAGGGCGGCAGGGCCTGGGCGACCTTGCCCGCGCCCATGCGATGGATCAGGGCCAGTCGACCTGGCTCCTGGTGCGGATCCAGCGCTTCCACCAGGCGCAACAGGGCGTCCGCGCCGACGCTGGGGCCGATCTTGACCCCGATCGGGTTGCGGATGCCGCGGCAGTACTCGACATGCGCGCCGTCCAGCGCCGCTGTACGCATGCCGATCCAGGGGAAGTGGGTCGAGAGGTTGAACCAGCCCCACTGGCGCGGGACCTGCCGGGTCATGGCCTGCTCGTAGTGCAGGAGCAGGGCCTCGTGCGAGGTGTAGAAATCCACCCGCGAGAAATTGCCCAGCGGCTCTCCGGCCAGGGTTTCCATGAAGCGCACGGCTTCGCCGATCGACTCGACCATGTGCTTGTACTCGCGCGACAGCGGCGCGTGCTCGACCCAGCCCAGGTCCCAGTACTCGGGATGGTGCAGGTCGGCGAAGCCGCCATCGATCAGCGCGCGCACGAAGTTCATGGTCATGGCCGAGGCGGAATGCGCACGCACCAGGCGCCGCGGATCGGGCGTTCGCGCGGCGGCGCTGAACTCGGGGCCATTGACGATGTCGCCGCGGTAGCTCGGCAGGGTCACTCCGTCGCGCACTTCGGCGTCGGTGGAGCGCGGCTTGGCATATTGGCCGGCGAAGCGCCCGACCCGGACCACCGGCATGCGCAGGCCGTGGATCAGCACCACGCTCATCTGCAGCAGGACCTTGAGCCGGCTGGAGATGGTGCCCGAATCGCAGTCGGAGAAGCTCTCGGCGCAGTCGCCACCCTGGAGCAGGAAGCGCTTGCCCTCGGCCGCGTCGGCCAGTTGGCGCTTGAGCGCGAGGATCTCCATCGAGGTGACCAGCGGTGGCAAGGCGCGGATCTCGTCCAGCGCGGTGGCCAGTGCCTGGACGTCGGGATAGGACGGCTGCTGGGCCGCGACGCGTTGCTGCCACGTAGCCGGCGACCAGTCGGGGGCCTCGTGCACGGGGTGGACCGGGTTGCCTGCCATCGCGAATCCAGACTTGCTCATGCTCGGATCATCCTTCGGGTCGCCGCGTTGCCTGGCCGGAGGTCCAGGACGCGCGGGGGACGCCGACCGAACCTGATCCGGGTGCGCTAGGCCGCGTAGCGGCGGTAGCCGTACCAGAGGGAACCCAGCGCGAAGATCGCGAACCAGGCCAGCGTCCACTCGGGCATCGACAAGCCGAGGAACCGCCAGTCCACCTTCGCGCACTCGCCCGAGCCGGCGAAGACCATGTTGAGCGCCTTGGATAGCGGGAAGGCATCGAGCATGTACTCGAGGCCGGGACCGCAATCAGGAACCTTCTCCGGCGGCAGGTGCTGCAGCCAGACATGCCGTCCGGCGACGCCCGCCCCCGCCAGGGCGCCCAGGAAGCCGAGCGTGCCCCACGCACGGCGGCCGCGCGGTCCCGGCGCATGAATCGCCGCGGCGACGAAAATCACGAACAGCGCGATCAAGGCGACGCGCTGCAGGACGCACAGCGGGCACGGCTCGAGGTGCATGCGAAACTGCGCGTACCACGCAAAGCCCAGGAACACGGCGCACAGGAAGGCCGCGAAGGCAAAGGCAGAACGGAAGGGCCACCGCAGGGGATTCATGGGTCTGTTCTATCCGGTTTCGTGCTGCAGGGCAACATGGAGCCGGGTCGTGGCCGGCGGAAGCCGGAGCCCTGCCATTCGCGGAGGGCACAAATGACCGGGCCCCGGTCGTCGCCGACCGGGGCCCGGATGAATCGTCGCTCGAACCGGGCTCAGGCTTCGGCAGCAGGCGCCTGCGGCCGGTCCACCAGTTCGACGTAGGCCATCGGGGCCGCGTCGCCATTGCGGAAGCCGCACTTGAGGATCCGCAGGTAGCCGCCCTTGCGCGCACGGAAGCGCGGGCCGAGTTCGCTGAAAAGCTTGCCCACCGCCGCCTTGTCGCGCAGGCGCGAAAAGGCAAGCCGGCGGTTGGCCACGCCATCGACCTTGGCCAGCGTGATGAGCGGCTCGGCAACGCGACGCAGTTCCTTGGCCTTCGGCAGCGTGGTCTTGATGACCTCGTGCGTGATCAGCGAAGTGGCCATGTTGCGGAACATGGCACTGCGGTGGCTGCTGGTGCGGTTGAGCTTGCGACCGGATTTCTGATGGCGCATGACACGTGTTCCTATCGAGGCAGGCCGGGCGTCAGCCCGTCTGCATACCGTGCGTGAGACCCGCCGGCGGCCAGTTCTCGAGCTTGACGCCGAGGTTCAGGCCACGCGTGGCGAGCACTTCCTTGATCTCGGTCAGCGACTTCTTGCCGAGGTTCGGGGTCTTGAGCAGCTCGACCTCGGTCTTCTGCACCAGGTCGCCGATGTAATAGATGCTCTCGGCCTTGAGGCAGTTGGCCGAACGCACGGTCAGCTCGAGGTCGTCGATCGGGCGCAGCAGGATCGGGTCCATGCCGCCGGCCGAGGGCTTGGCGCCAGCCGCCTCGCGGCGGGTGAAGTCGCCGAACACCGACAGCTGGTCGGCGAGGATGTCGGCGGCCTTGCGCACGGCTTCCTCGGCGTCGATCGTGCCGTTGGTCTCGACATCGAGGATCAGCTTGTCGAGGTCGGTGCGCTGCTCGACGCGGGCGCTGTCGACCTCGAAGGCGACGCGCCGCACCGGACCGAACGACGCATCCAGGTGCAGGTGGCCGATCGGGCGCGCTTCCTCATCGGGACGCCGACGCGACGCCGCGGGCTGGTAGCCGACGCCGCGCGCGATACGCAGGCGCATGTTGAGCGCCGCGTCCTTGGTCAGGTGGCAGATGATGTGCTCGGGATTGACGATCTCGACGTTGTGGTCGGTCGTGATGTCGCCGGCCTTGACCACGCCCGACCCCTTCTTGCTCAGGGTCAGCGTGGTCTCTTCCACGTTGTGCATGCGGATCGCGACGTCCTTGAGGTTGAGCAGGACTTCGATCACGTCCTCCTGCAGGCCCTCGAGGCTGGTGTATTCGTGCAGCACGCCGTCGATCTCGACCTCGGTGATTGCGGCACCGGGGATCGACGAAAGCAGCACGCGACGCAGGGCGTTGCCCAGCGTGTGGCCGTAGCCGCGTTCAAGCGGCTCGACCACGACCCGGGCGCGATTGGCGCCGAGCTTTTCGGCACTGATGCCGCGCGGTCGCAGAACGGAAGTCGTAGACACTGCCATGAGAGCTTGGTCCCTGGATTACTTGGAATAAAGCTCGACGATCAAATTCTCATTGATGTCGGAGGGCAGGTCGGAGCGCTCGGGCAGGGTCTTGAAGACACCCGCCATCTTCTTTGCATCGACCTCGATCCAACCCGGGACGAGGTCCATCTGCTGGCTCACGGTCAGCGCTTCCTGAATGCGCAACTGCTTGCGCGCGCGCTCGCTCACCGTGACCTCGTCACCGGCCTTGACCTGGTAGGACGGCAGGTTGACGCTCTTGCCGTTGACCATGATCGACTTGTGCGAGACCAACTGGCGAGCCTGGGCGCGGGTCACCGCGAAGCCCATGCGGTACACCACGTTATCCAGGCGCGCCTCGAGGATACGCAGGAGGTTCTCGCCAGTGGCGCCCTTCTGCGTCGCTGCCTTCTTGTAATAGGTGCGGAACTGCCGTTCGAGCAGACCGTAGATGCGCTTGACCTTCTGCTTCTCGCGCATCTGGACCGCGTAGTCCGACAGCCGCGCGCGCTTGTTGGCGCCGTGCTGGCCGGGCTTGGTCTCGAGCTTGCACTTCGAGTCCAGCGCGCGCGCCGGGCTCTTGAGGCTGAGGTCGGCGCCCTCGCGACGGGCGAGTTTGCAGGTGGGTCCAATGTAACGTGCCATGGTGTTCGTGCTCTCCGGCAGGTCAGACGCGCCGCTTCTTCGGCGGACGGCAGCCGTTGTGCGGAATCGGGGTCACGTCGATGATGTTGGTGATCTTGTAGCCGATGTTGTTCAGCGAACGCACGGCGGACTCGCGGCCCGGACCGGGTCCCTTGATCCGCACTTCGAGCGTCTTGAGGCCGTATTCCAGCGCGGCCCGGCCAGCCTTCTCGGCGGCGACCTGCGCCGCGAACGGCGTGCTCTTGCGCGAACCGCGGAATCCCGCGCCACCGGAGGTGGCCCAGGACAGGGCGTTGCCCTGCCGGTCGGTGATGGTGATGACGGTGTTGTTGAAGGAAGCCTGGACGTGGACGATGCCGTCGGTGACGACTCGCTTGATCTTCTTCTTGGGCTTGGCAGCTGCGCTGCCTGCGGCGGGCTTGTTCATGGCTTGGGGCCGGATCCGTTCAGTGCTTACTTTCTGATCTGCTTACGCGGACCCTTGCGGGTGCGTGCGTTGGTGCGGGTGCGCTGGCCACGCACCGGCAGGCCGCGCCGATGGCGCAGGCCGCGGTAGGTGCCCAGGTCCATCAGTCGCTTGACGCTCATGGCCACTTCGCGGCGCAGGTCGCCCTCGACCGCGAACTTCGCGACCTCGTGGCGCAGGCGTTCGACCTCGGCCTCGGTGAGGTCCTTGATCTTGGTCGCCGGATCGACCTTGGCCTCGATACAGACCTTGCGCGAACGCGTACGGCCGATGCCGTAAATGCTCTGCAAGCCGATCCAGGCATGCTTTTGGACCGGAATGTTGACACCCGCAATGCGCGCCATGATGCAGAGTCTCCAAGTGAGGCAGTCAGCGCAGTGAACGCGAAAGTATACAATCGTTCATGGGGTTACGGAACCCCCAGGGCGGGCCTGAACCCACCCTTTGCAATTCGTTTACCCGGCCGCCGGGCCTGGGGCGTTCAGCCCCGGACCGTGCCGCCGCGTCCGTAGCCCTTGAGGTTGGCCTTCTTGAGCAGGCTTTCGTACTGGTGCGACATCAGGTGCGCCTGCACCTGGGCGGTGAAATCCATCACCACCACGACCACGATCAGGAGCGAGGTGCCACCGAAGTAGAACGGCACCTTCCAGCTGTTCTGCAGGAACTGCGGCAACAGGCAGACCGCGACCATGTACAGGGCGCCGGCGCCGGTCAGACGCGTGATCACGCCATCGATGTAGTCGGCGGTGGCGCGACCCGGCCGGATGCCCGGGATCAGCGCACCGGACTTCTTCAGGTTCTCGGCGGTTTCCGACGAGTTGAACACCAACGCGGTATAGAAGAACGAGAAGAAGACGATCAGGCTCGCGTACAGCAGGTCGTGCAGCGGCTCGCCCGGCGCGAGGCGGTTGGCCAGCTCCTGCAGCCAGCGGGCCTCGCCCGCCGTGCTCATCCACGACAGCGCCGTGGCCGGAAACATGATGATCGAGGAGGCGAAGATCGCGGGGATCACGCCCGCCATGTTGATCTTGAGCGGCAGGTGCGAGGACTGGTTCTGGTAGGCACGCGGCCCACCTTGGCGGCGCGCGTAGTTGACCGTGATCCGGCGCTGGCCGCGCTCGACGAAGACCACGAAGCACGTCACCGCCAGCACGATGACGATGACTGCCATGACCTTGATCGGGCTGAGGTCGCCATTGCGCGCCAGTTCCAGCGTCGACGCAACCGCGCCGGGCAAGCCCGCTACGATGCCGGCGAAGATCAACAGCGAGATTCCGTTGCCGACGCCGCGCTCGGTGATCTGTTCGCCCAGCCACATCAGGAACATGGTGCCCGCGGTCAGGCCCACGATCGCGCTGAACACGAAGCCGGGGCCCGGGTTGACCACCACTGGCACGCCGCCGCCGGCACCGGAACTCTGCAACGCCATCGCAACGCCGGCGGCCTGGAACGAGGCCAGCAGCACCGTGCCGATGCGCGTGTACTGGGTCAGCTTGCGCCGGCCGGACTCGCCTTCCTTGCGCAGCGCCTGCAGGCTCGGCATCACCTGCGCCATCAACTGGATGATGATCGAGGCGGAGATATAGGGCACGACGTTCAGCGCGAACACGGACATGCGCTCCAGCGCACCACCCGAGAACATGTTGAACAGGTCGACGATCGTGCCGCGCTGCGTGTCCATGAGGCGGATCATCGCCTCGGGGTCCACGCCCGGCACCGGGATGAAGGTGCCGAAGCGGAACACGATCAGCGCGCCCACCACGAACAGCAGGCGCTGCTTGAGCTCGGTGAGCTTGCCCAGGTTGCTGAGCCCGGACGCCGGTTTGCCGGTATTCGCCACCCGCTTACTCCACGCTGCCGCCGGCCGCGAGGATCGCTTCACGCGCACCCGCGGTCAGGGCGATGCCCTTGACGGTGTACTTGCGGCCGACTTCACCCTTCTTGATCAGCTTGGCCTTCTTGGCGTCGGCCGGCAGCAGGCCGGCGGCGCTCAGGGTGGCGAAATCGACCGCAGTGCCATCCAGCCGCGCCAGCAGGTACAACCCGACCTCGGCCGTGTCGCGCTTCTGCTTGGAACGGAACCCGACCTTCGGCAGGCGCCGCTGCAGCGGCATCTGGCCGCCCTCGAAGCCCGGCTTGACCTTGCCCTTGCCCGTGCGGGCGTACTGGCCCTTGTGGCCGCGGCCAGCGGTCTTGCCCAGGCCCGAACCGATGCCACGGCCCACGCGCACGCGTTCGCGACGCGCGCCGGCTGCCGGCTTGATTGTGTTCAGACGCATTTGATACTCCTCGAATCCGTGGTCGCGCCGGTGCTCAGTCTTCGACCCGAACCAGGTAACCAACCTGGCCGATCAAGCCGCGCACGGACGGGCTGTCCTTGAGCTCGCGCACATCGTTGATCCTGCGCAAGCCGAGGGCTCGCACGCTGGTCCGATGCAGCCCCTTGCAACTGTTGGTGCTTTTGACCAGCCGCACCTTGATCGTCCTGGCGTTCGACTTAGCCATGGCCCGCCAACTCCTCGACCTTCTTGCCGCGCTTGGCCGCGACACTCGCCGGCGAGTGGATCGCCTGCAGGCCCTTGATGGTGGCGCGCACCAGGTTGATCGGGTTACGTGAACCGACTGCCTTGGCCAGCACGTTCTTGACCCCGACCACCTCGAACACCGCGCGCATCGCGCCGCCGGCGATCACGCCGGTACCGTCCGAGGCCGGCTGCATGTAGACCTTGGCCGCACCGTGGTGGGCCTTGACCGCATAGTGCAGCGTGCCGCTGTTGAGTGAAACGCCGATCATGTTCTTGCGTGCGCGCTCCATCGCCTTGGCGATGGCCACCGGCACTTCACGCGCCTTGCCGTAGCCGAGGCCGACCTTGCCGTCGCCATCGCCAACCACGGTGAGCGCGGTGAAGCCGAACTGCCGGCCACCCTTGACCACCTTGGCGACGCGGTTGACGGCGATCAGCTTCTCGAGCAGGCCGTCTGAATTCTCGCGTTCGTTGTTGCTCATGTGTGCCTGTCTGCTTGCGGCCTGGGCCGCTTAGAGTTGTGGAAGGCGGGAGACCCGCCTTTAGAACTTCAACCCGGCCTCGCGGGCCGCGTCCGCGAGCGACTTGATGCGCCCGTGGTAAAGGAAACCGGAACGATCGAAAGCCACGGTATCGACGCCGGCGGCGAGTGCGCGCTGCGCGATCGCACGGCCGACGGCGGCGGCAGCCGACTTGTTCTTGGTGCCCTTGAGCCCGTCACGCACGTCCTTCTGCGTGGTCGAGGCCGCGGCCACCACCTTTTCGCCGTCGGCCGTGATGACCTGGGCATAGAGGTGCTGGCCGGTGCGATGCACCGTGAGGCGCGCCACGTCGAGGTCACGGATGTGCATGCGCGTACGCTTGGCGCGACGCAGGCGGGAGATTCTCTTTTCCACTGTCATTCTCCAGGGAAGCCGGAACGGCCGTTAGGCCTTCTTGGCTTCCTTCAGGCTGATCTTCTCGCCGGAATAGCGCACGCCCTTGCCCTTGTAGGGTTCCGGCGGACGGAAGGCGCGGATCTTGGCCGCCGCCTCACCCACGAGTTGCTTGTCGGCGCCCTTGACCAGGACTTCGGTCTGGGTCGGCGTCTCGAGCGTGATCCCATCGGGTGCCTTGAACAACACCGGATGCGAAAAGCCCAAGGTCAGGTTCAGGTCCTTGCCCTGCATTGCGGCGCGATAACCGACGCCGACCAGCTCGAGCTTCTTCTGGTAGCCCTCGCTGACGCCCTTGACCATGTTCTGGATCAACGCACGCGTGGTGCCGGCCATGGTGTAGTCGCCGCCGGACACATCGAGCGTCAGCTCCTGGCCCTGCAACTTCACGTCCACGCCGACGGTGCGGGCGATCTTGAGCGTGCCCTTGGGCCCCTTGACGGTCAGGCCCTCGGCGTTCATTGCGCACTCGACGCCCTTGGGGATCGTGACCGGCATCTTGGCTACACGAGACATGTCTGGATCTCCCTTAGGCGACGAGGCCGATGACCTCGCCCCCCAGACCCTTGGAGCGCGCCTGCGCGTCCGTCATCAGGCCCGACGAGGTCGAGATGATCGAAATGCCGAGACCGCCCAGGACCTTCGGCAGTTCGCTCTTGCCGCGATAGCGCCGCAGCCCGGGGCGACTGGCGCGCTCGAGACGCTCGATCGCGGGACGGCCCTCGTAGTATTTCAGGGCGATCTCGATTTCCTTCTTGCCCTCGATATCGCGCTCGGCGACGTCATTGAGGTAGCCCTCGTCCTTGAGCAAGCGGGCAATCGCCAGCTTGACCTTGGATGCGGGCATGCGAACCGACACCTTGCCCGCCGCAAGTCCATTACGGATGCGGACGAACATGTCGGCTACGGGATCAGTCATGCTCATGCTGTTCTCTCTAGCATCGATATCCGATGTTCAGGGATGGCCCGAGCGCGACCTGGGTCGCGCACGAACCGCGGAATTCACCAGCTGGCCTTGCGCAGGCCGGGTACATCGCCGCGCATGGTTGCTTCGCGCAGCTTGTTGCGGCCCAGTCCGAACTTGCGGTAGACGCCGCGCGAACGTCCGGTCAGGACGCAGCGGTTGCGCTGCCGGGTCGGGCTCGCATCGCGCGGAAGCTTCTGCAGCTTCTGCTGCGCCTCCATGCGGTCGTCGAACGAGAGCTTCGGGTTGGCGACCGCCTTCTTGAGCTCCGCCCGCCGCGCCGCGTACTTCTTGACCAGCTTCGCGCGCTTGGTTTCGCGCTCCACCATCGAGGTCTTTGCCATTTCGGTGTCCTGCGTCGGATCAGTTGCGGAACGGGAAGCTGAAGGCTTCGAGCAGCGCCTTGGCTTCTTCGTTGGTGCCGGCGTTGGTCGTGATGGCGATATCCATGCCACGAAGCGCGTCGACCTGGTCGTAGTTGATCTCGGGGAAGATGATCTGTTCCTTGACCCCGAAATTGAAGTTCCCGCGGCCATCGAACGAACGTCCGCTCACGCCGCGGAAATCGCGCACGCGCGGCAGCGCCACGTTGATCAGGCGATCGAGGAACTCGTACATCTTGGCGCGGCGCAGGGTCACCTTGCAGCCGATCGGGTAGCCGTCGCGGATCTTGAAGGTCGCGATCGACTTGCGCGCGAGCGTCGCCACCGGCTTCTGGCCCACGATCTTCGACATGTCGTCGATCGCGTTCTCCAGCACCTTCTTGTTGGCGACCGCCTCGCCCACGCCCATGTTGAGCGTGACCTTGGTGATCTTCGGGACCTGCATCGGATTGGCGTAGCCGAAGCGTTCCATCAGCTTCGGGACGACCTGTTCCTTGTAGTGCTTTTCGAGCCGGGTCATGGCTGCATACCTCACGCGTCTACCACTTCGCCCGAGGAGCGGTAGACGCGGACCTTGCGGCCGTCGTCCAGCGTCTTGAAACCGACGCGCTCGCCCTTGCTCGTGGCGGGGTTGAACAACATCACATTGGAAAGATGGATTGGCGCCTCACGCTCGACGATCCCGCCCGGCTGGTTGGCCTGGGGGTTCGGCTTGGTGTGGCGCTTGACCAGGTTGACGTTCTGCACCACGACCGAGTCCTCGGTCACGCGCATCACTTCGCCCTTCTGGCCCTTGTTCTTGCCGGTGGTGACGACCACCTGGTCGCCTTTGCGAATACGCTTCATGGCCGGGTCCTCACAGCACTTCGGGCGCGAGCGACACGATCTTCATGAAGCGCTCGGTGCGCAGTTCGCGCGTCACCGGCCCGAAGATGCGGGTGCCGATCGGCTCCAGCTTGTTGTTCAGCAGCACGGCGGCGTTGCCGTCGAAGCGGATGAGCGAACCGTCGGGGCGGCGCACGCCCTTGCGGGTGCGCACGACCACCGCGTCGTAAACCTCGCCCTTCTTGACCTTGCCGCGCGGGATGGCGTCCTTGACCGACACCTTGATGATGTCGCCGATGTGGGCATAGCGGCGCTTGGAACCTCCAAGCACCTTGATGCACATCAGTTCGCGCGCGCCGCTGTTGTCCGCGGCGGCCAGGTGGCTCTGCATCTGGATCATTTCATTGCACTCCGGGTCGGGTCGTGCGCGTCACGTTTGTGCGCGCGTGACGACCTCGACCACCTTCCAGTTCTTGGTCTTGGAAACGGGACGCGTCTCGACGATCCGCACCAGGTCGCCCTCGCGGCATTCGCCGCCGGCGTCATGCGCATGGACCTTGGTCGAGCGGCGCAGGACCTTGCCGTAGGTCGCGTGCTCGATCTGGCGCTCGATCAGGACGGTGACCGTCTTCTGCATCTTGTTGCTGACCACGCGACCTTCGATCGTGCGGACCTGCTTGCTTTTCTCGTTCATGGCATCCGGCCCTACTTGCCCTTGCCCAACGCGAATTTCGCGCGGGCGATGTCGCGGCGGACGCGCTTGAGCTGGTGCGTCTGTGTCAGCTGGCCGGTGCCCTTCTGCATGCGCAGGCCGAACTGCTCCTTGCGCAGCTCGACGATGTGCACCGAAATCTCGGCCGGGGTCTTCTTCTTGAGGTCCGTGGCATTCATCACATCACCGTCCGGGTCACGAATGCGGTCTGCACCGACAACTTGGCCGCAGCCAGGCGAAACGCCTCGCGCGCGGTCTTCTCGTCGATCCCTTCCATCTCGTACAGCATGCGGCCAGGCTGAACCACGGCGACGTGGAATTCCACGCTGCCCTTGCCGTTGCCCATGCGGACTTCGATCGGCTTCTTGGTGATCGGCTTGTCCGGGAACACGCGGATCCAGAGCTTGCCGCCGCGCTTGACGTAGCGCGTGATGCAACGGCGCGCCGCCTCGATCTGGCGCGCGGTCAAGTGCCCGTGGGTAGTGGCCTTGAGGCCGTACTCACCGAAGCTGACCTTGTTGCCGACGTAGCTCAGGCCCCGGTTGCGGCCCTTGTGCTGCTTGCGAAACTTCTGTCGTGCGGGTTGCAGCATGGCTCAAATCCTCACTTCGCCGCCGGGCGCTCGCGCTTGCCGCTCTCGGCAGGCTGCTCCGCCTGGGCGGCATGCAGGTCGAACACGTCGCCCTTGTAGATCCAGACCTTGCAGCCAATGATCCCGTAAGTGGTCTTGGCCTCGGCAAAGCCATAGTCGACATCGGCGCGCAGGGTGTGCAGGGGCACGCGGCCCTCGCGATACCACTCCGAGCGCGCGATCTCGGCGCCATTGAGGCGACCGCCGACGTTGACCTTGATACCCAGCGCGCCGAGGCGCATCGCATTGCCGACCGCGCGCTTCATCGCGCGACGGAACATGATGCGGCGCTCGAGCTGCTGGCAGATCGATTCCGCGACCAATTGCGCGTCCATTTCGGGCTTGCGCACCTCGGTGACGTTGATGTGGGCGGGGACGCCCATCATCTTCGACACGTCGCGGCGCAGCTTCTCGATGTCCTCGCCCTTCTTGCCGATCACCACGCCCGGACGGGCCGTGTGAATCGTGACCCGCGCGGTCTTGGCCGGACGCTCGATGGTGATGCGGGAGATTCCGGCCTGGGCCAGTTTCTCGCGCAGCATCTCGCGCACCTTGAGGTCGGCGGCCAGGTACTGGGCGTAGTCACGCTTGTTGGCATACCACTTCGAGTTCCAGTCCTTGGAGATTCCAAGGCGGATACCGGTGGGGTGAACTTTGTGACCCATCGTCGAAAGTCCTTATTGCTACTTGCCGGTACCGACAACCACGGTGATGTGGCTGGTCCGCTTGAGGATGCGCGTGCCGCGGCCCTTGGCGCGTGCGGCGAAACGCTTGAGCGAGGGACCCTCGTCGACCATGATCGTGGCGACCCTGAGGTCATCCACGTCGGCGCCGAGATTGTTCTCCGCATTGGCCACCGCCGAGAGCAATACCTTCTTGACCATCTGGGCGGCTTTCTTGTTGCTGAACGTGAGCACGTCGCGGGCACGCCCGACGGGAAGGCCACGGACCTGGTCGGCAACCAGCCGGGCCTTCTGCGGCGAGATGCGCGCGGTGCGCAGAATGGCTTTGGCTTCCATCGCTTACTCCCTACTTCTTCGCCGGCTCAGACGACTTCTTGTCGCCAGAGTGGACCTTGAACGTGCGGGTGAGCGCGAACTCGCCGAGCTTGTGCCCGACCATGTTCTCGTTGACCAGGACCGGGACATGCTGGCGGCCGTTATGTACCGCAATGGTCATTCCGACCATCTCCGGCAGGATCATCGAGCGGCGCGACCAGGTCTTGATCGGGCGCTTGTTGCTGGTCTTGCCAGCAACCTCGACCTTCTTCATCAGGTGCAGGTCCACGAAGGGACCCTTTTTCAGGGAGCGTGCCATGAGGGTCGCCTATCAGCTTCTGCGGTCGCGCACGATGAACTTCTGCGTACGCTTGTTCTTGCGGGTCTTGTAACCCTTGGTCGGCATGCCCCAGGGGGACACCGGGTGCGGGTTGCCCTGGCCAGCACGGGCTTCACCGCCGCCATGCGGGTGGTCGACCGGGTTCATGGCCGCACCGCGCACGGTCGGCTTGATGCCCTTCCAGCGCTTGGCGCCGGCCTTGCCGATCTTGCGCAGGTTGTGCTCGTCGTTGCCGACCTCGCCGATGGTGGCGCGGCAGTCGGCCGGCACCTTGCGCATCTCGCCCGAACGCAAGCGCAGCGTGGCGTAACCCTGCTCGCGCGCGATCAACTGGGCCGAGGCGCCAGCGCTGCGTGCGATCTGTGCGCCCTTGCCGGGGCGCATCTCGATGCAATGCACGGTCGAGCCGATCGGCACGTTGCGCAGCGGCATCGAATTGCCGGTCTTGATCGGCGCATCGCGGCCCGCGATCAGCTGGTCGCCCACCGCCACGCCCTTGGGCGCGATGATGTAGCGGCGCTCGCCATCGACGTAGCACAGCAGCGCGATGTGCGCGGTGCGGTTGGGGTCGTACTCGACCCGCTCCACCCGCGCCGGAATGCCTTCCTTGTCGCGCTTGAAGTCGATGAGCCGGTAATGCTGCTTGTGACCGCCGCCGATATGACGGGTGGTGATGCGACCGTGGTGGTTGCGGCCGCCCGTCTTGTGCTGGGCTTCGGTCAGCGCCGCGTGCGGCGCACCCTTGTGCAACCCCGACGTGGCCACGCGCACCATCTGGCGGCGGCCCGGCGAAGTCGGCTTGAATGTGATCAGTGCCATGGTTCCTGCCTCAGGCCTTCGCCATCAGGTCGATCGACTGGCCTTCGCCGAGCCGAACATAGGCCTTGCGCCAGCTGCCGCGCGTGCCAGGGCGACCCTTGAAACCCTTGGTCTTGCCCTTGACGTTCACGACGGTGACGCGATCGACCTTCACGCTGAACATGTGCTCGACAGCCGCCTTGACGTCGGCCTTGGTCGCGTCCTGCGCGACCTCGAATACGTACTGGTTGGCCAGCTCCTGCGTGCGCGCCGCCTTCTCGGAGACGTGCGGCGCCTTGAGGATGGTCGTAAGACGCTCGGTGCTCATGCCAACCACTCCTCGAACTTCTTCACGGAGTCCACGGTAATCAACACCGCGTCCGCCCCTACCAGGGCCGCCGGGCTGATGCCGCTGACGTCCACCACCTCGACGATGCGCTTGTTGTTGCGCGAAGCGAGGTACAGGTTCTCGCTGACGTTCTCGGTAACGATGACCGTGCGCCCCGCAACCTGGAGTCCTTCCAGCTTGGCGATCAGGCCCTGGGTCTTCGGCGCCTCCACGTCGAACGACTCGACCACCTTGAGGCGGTCCTGGCGCAACAACTCCGACAGGATCGAAGCCACCGCACCGCGATACATCTTCTTGTTGACCTTCTGGGTGAAATCGCGCGGGCGCGCCGCGAACGTCACGCCGCCGCCGACGAAGATCGGGGCGCGGTAGTCGCCGTGGCGAGCGCCGCCGCCCTTCTGCTTCTTGAACTTCTTGGTCGTGCCGGACATGTCCGAACGCGACTTCTGCTTCTTGGTGCCCGCGCGGCCACCAGCGCGATAGGCATTGACGACCTGGTGCACGAGGTCCTCGCGGAAGTCCACGCCGAACACGGCGTCGGACACTGCGAGTGACTTCTTGGAGCCAGCGAGATTCAGTTCCATTGCTGCGCTCCTCAACCCTTGCTGGCCGGACGGATCACGACATCGCCGCCAGCCGCGCCAGGCACCGAGCCGCGAACGGCGATCAGGTGGCGCTCGGCGTCGATCTGCACGACCTCGAGGTTCTGCATCGACTGGTTGACGTCGCCCAGGTGGCCCGACATCTTCTTGCCGGGGAAAACGCGCCCCGGGGTCTGGCGCTGGCCGATCGATCCCGGGGAGCGATGCGACAGCGAGTTGCCGTGGGTCGCATCACCCATGGTGAAGTGATGGCGCTTGATCGTGCCGGCGAAACCCTTGCCCTTGGTGACGCCCGCAACGTCGACCATCTGGCCGACCTTGAAGGTGTCGACCGTGAGCTCGGCGCCGACCTGGAAGCCGCCGATCTCCTTGGCCTCGACGCGGAACTCCCACAAGCCGCGGCCGCCTTCCACCTTCGCCTTCGCGTAGTGGCCGGCAAGCGGCTTGCTGATCAGCGCTGCGCGCTTGTTCCCAGCCGTCACCTGGATGGCGTCATAGCCATCGGTTTCGCTGGTCTTCACCTGGGTAACGCGGTTCGGCGTCGCTTCGATGAGCGTCACCGGCACCGACGTGCCCTCTGCGGTGAAAACCCGCGTCATGCCGCACTTGCGGCCCACCAATCCAATGCTCATGGTCATGCCCTGCGGATGCGTGCGATCAATACAACTTGATCTGGACGTCGACACCGGCCGCGAGGTCGAGCTTCATCAGCGCGTCCACGGTCTTGTCGTTCGGATCGATGATGTCGAGCACGCGCTTGTGCGTGCGCGTCTCGTACTGGTCGCGCGCGTCCTTGTCGACGTGGGGCGAGACCAGCACCGTATAGCGCTCGATCTTCGTCGGCAGCGGAATCGGGCCGCGCACCTGCGCGCCCGTACGCTTCGCCGTCTCGACGATCTCGCTGGCCGAGCGGTCGATCAACCGATGATCGTACGCCTTGAGCCTGATTCGAATCTTCTGGTCTGCCATGGTGCGATTCCTTGTTCCGGGCTGGGGGGCGCGCACACCCCGCAACGCTCGTTGGACTAGATGTGCTTACTCGATGACCTTGGCGACCACGCCGGCGCCGACCGTGCGGCCGCCCTCGCGGATCGCGAAACGCAAACCGTCTTCCATCGCGATCGGCGCGATCAG
>Ga0209254_10000233_pt1 | contig 41323 bp, 33 predicted proteins | sample FrelakmetDIP11DI_FD_187148 | JGI IMG/M metagenome (GOLD analysis project Ga0209254, IMG submission 187148) | Freshwater lake sediment microbial communities from the University of Notre Dame, USA, for methane emissions studies - DIP11 DI (SPAdes)... | ecosystem: Environmental > Aquatic >... | reverse complement strand
TGATAGCGGACGCCGAGGATCTCGTACTCGCGCACGCCGCCCGGCGCCTGCACTTCCACGGTCTCCCCTGCGGACTTGCCGATGAGCGCGCGTGCGAACGGGGAGCTGATGGAGATTTTTCGCTCCTTGATGTCGGCCTCGTCGTCGCCGACGATCTGGTAGGTCACCTTCTCGCCGGCGTCGAGGTCCTCGAGATCCACGGTCGCGCCGAAGACGCAGCGCCCGTCGGCGTCGATGAGCTTCGGGTCGATGATCTGGGCGTTGGCGAGCTTCGCCTCGACCTCCTTGATGCGGCCCTCCAGGAAGCCCTGCCGCTCCTTGGCGGCGTCGTACTCGGCGTTCTCGGAGAGGTCGCCGTGCGAGCGCGCCTCGGCGATCGCGGCGATGACGGCAGGCCGGTCGACGGTCTTCATGCGGTGGAGCTCGGCGCGCAGCTTCTCGGCACCGACGACGGTGAGCGGGATCTTCGGCATGGGAGGGCCCCAAGAAGAGGAACGCCCCCCGGCGACGCCGGAGGGCGCGTGAGCCGGGATTCAAGCAGCCTTGAGGCTGCGGTGCAAGCCTTGCAGGTCGTAGGGGGCAAGCGCAGCCATGTGCTGCAGGCCGGCGCAGGCCGCCCGCGCGCCGGAGACGGTCGTGTAGTAGGTGATGCGCTGCTGCACGGCCGTCGTCCGGATCGACCGCGAGTCCGCGATCGACGTCCGCCGCTCATCGACAGTGTTCAGGATGAGGCTGATCTCGCCGTTCTTCATCATGTCGACGACGTGCGGCCGGCCTTCGGTCACCTTGTTCACGGCCGTCACCGGCAGCCCGGCGGCAGCGATCGCGGCCGCGGTGCCCTTGGTGGCGACGAGGGCGAAGCCGAGCGCGTGCAGCTGCCGCGCGATCTCGATCGCGGCGGCCTTGTCGGCGCTACGGACGCTGAGGAACGCCTTGCCGCCCTTCGGCAGCTTCACGCCCGCGGCGAGCTGCGACTTCACGAACGCCTCGCCGAAGGTCGCGCCTACGCCCATGACCTCGCCGGTCGATTTCATCTCCGGGCCGAGGATGGTGTCGACACCCGGGAACTTGATGAACGGGAACACCGCCTCCTTGACCGAGTAGTACGGCGGCACCACCTCGCCCTTCACCCCCTGCTCGTCGAGCGAGCGCCCGACCATGCAGCGCGCCGCGATCTTCGCGAGCGGCAGCCCGGTCGCCTTCGAGACGTAGGGGACCGTGCGCGACGCGCGCGGGTTCACCTCGAGCACGAAGACGACGCCGTTCTGGATCGCGTACTGCACGTTCATCAGACCCACCACGTTGAGCGCGCGGGCAAGCTTCACCGTCTGCTCGCGCAGCTCGTCCTGGACCTCGCCCGAGAGCGAGAACGGCGGCAGCGAGCAGGCCGAGTCGCCGGAGTGGACGCCCGCCTGCTCGATGTGCTCCATGACGCCGCCGATCAGCACCCGCCGGCCGTCCGAGACGGCATCGACGTCGACCTCGGCAGCGTCGTTGAGGAAGCGGTCGAGCAGCACCGGCGAGTCGTTCGACACCTTCACCGCTTCGCGCATGTAGCGCTCGAGGTCGGCGGGCTGGTGGACGATCTCCATCGCCCGGCCGCCGAGCACGTAGCTCGGCCGCACCACCAGCGGATAGCCGATCTCCTGGGCGAGCGCGAGCGCGTCGGCCTCGGTGCGCGCGGTGCGGTTGGGCGGCTGCTTCAGCCCGAGCTCGTGCAGGAGCTTCTGGAAGCGCTCCCGGTCCTCGGCGACGTCGATCGAGTCGGGCGAGGTGCCGATGATCGGGACGCCGTTCTTCTCCAGGTCGCGCGCGAGCTTGAGCGGCGTCTGCCCGCCGTACTGGACGATGACGCCGGCCGGCTTCTCCTTCGCGACGATCTCGAGCACGTCCTCGAGCGTGAGCGGCTCGAAGTAGAGGCGGTCCGAGGTGTCGTAGTCGGTCGAGACGGTCTCGGGGTTGCAGTTGACCATGATCGTCTCGAAGCCGTCCTCGCGCAGCGCGAGGGCGGCGTGGACGCAGCAGTAGTCGAACTCGATCCCCTGCCCGATCCGGTTCGGCCCGCCGCCGAGCACCATGATCTTCCTGCGGTCCGTGGGCTCGGCCTCGCATTCCTCCTCGTAGGTGGAGTACATGTAGGCCGTGTGCGTGGCGAACTCCGCGGCGCAGGTGTCGACGCGCTTGTAGACCGGACGGATGCCGAGCGCATGGCGGCGCGCGCGGACCTCGCCTTCGGTCGTCTTGAAGAGCTTCGCCAGCCGCCGGTCCGAGAAGCCCTTGCGCTTCAGCTCGCGCAGCCGGTCGGCATCGATGTCCGCGAGGGCGAGGTCGTCGAGCTCCATCTCCAGCCGCACGATGTCCTCGATCTGGGCGAGGAACCACGGGTCGATCCTCGTGAGCGTGTGGATCTCGTCGCGGGTGAAGCCGTTCTCGAACGCGTCGCCGACGTAGAAGATGCGCTCCGGCCCGGGCTCGCCGAGCTCCTTCTCGATCGTCTCGCGGTCGGTGGTGCGCTGGTTGAGGCCGTCGACGCCGATCTCGAGGCCCCGCAGCGCCTTCTGGAACGACTCCTGGAAGGTCCGCCCGATCGCCATCACCTCGCCGACCGACTTCATCTGCGTCGTGAGCCGGATGTTCGCGAGCGGGAACTTCTCGAACGCGAAGCGCGGGATCTTGGTGACGACGTAGTCGATCGACGGCTCGAAGGAGGCCGGCGTCGCGCCGCCGGTGATGTCGTTCTTCAGCTCGTCGAGCGTGTAGCCGACGGCGAGCTTCGCCGCGACCTTGGCGATCGGGAACCCGGTCGCCTTCGAGGCGAGCGCCGAGGAGCGCGACACGCGCGGGTTCATCTCGACCACCACCATGCGCCCGTCCTTCGGGTTGATCGCGAACTGCACGTTCGACCCGCCGGTCTCGACGCCGATCTCGCGCAGGATCGCGAGCGAGGCGTCGCGCATGATCTGGTACTCCTTGTCGGTGAGCGTCTGTGCCGGCGCGACGGTGATCGAGTCGCCGGTGTGCACGCCCATCGGGTCGAGGTTCTCGATCGAGCACACGATGATGCAGTTGTCGCGCCGGTCGCGCACCACCTCCATCTCGAACTCCTTCCACCCGATGAGCGACTCCTCGATCAGCAGCTCGTGGGTGGGCGAGGCTTCCAGCCCGCGCTCGCAGATGGCAACGAACTCCTCGCGGTTGTAGGCGATGCCGCCGCCTGACCCGCCGAGCGTGAACGAGGGCCGGATCACGGTCGGGAAGCCGAGCGCCGCCTGCACCTGCAGCGCTTCCTCCATCGAGTGCGCGAGCGCCGAGCGCGCCGAGGCGAGGCCGATGCGCGTCATCGCCGCCTTGAACTTCTCGCGGTCCTCGGCCTTGTCGATCGCGTCGCGGCTCGCGCCGATCAGCTCCACGCCGTACTTCTCGAGCACGCCGTGCTTCGCCAGGTCGAGCGCGCAGTTGAGCGCGGTCTGGCCGCCCATCGTCGGCAGCAGCGCGTCCGGCCGCTCCTTGGCGATGATCGACTCCACCATCGGCCAGGTGATCGGCTCGATGTAGGTGACGTCGGCCGTCTCCGGGTCGGTCATGATCGTCGCCGGGTTGGAGTTGACGAGGATGACCTTGAAGCCCTCCGCCTCGAGCGCCTTGCACGCCTGCGCGCCCGAGTAGTCGAACTCGCACGCCTGCCCGATGACGATCGGACCGGCGCCGATGATGAGGATGGAGCGGATGTCGGTGCGCTTCGGCATGCTGTCGTCCGTGGGTGAGGAAGGCGCGCTCGCCTTCCGCGTGCGGCACGCCGGGGCGTCCCGCGGGAATCCGTGCCTTGCCGCGCGCCCGCGAGCAGGGCGCGGCGGCTGCGTCTTCAGGCCGCGCTCGCGGTCGCGGTGCGGCGCTCGCCGGAGAGGCGCTGCGCGCGCTCCTCCATCAGCTTCGCGAAGCGGTCGAAGAGGTAGGCGATGTCGTGCGGGCCGGGGCTCGCTTCCGGGTGGCCCTGGAAGCAGAAGGCCGGCCGGTCGGTGCGCGCGAGGCCCTGCAGGCTGCCGTCGAAGAGGGAGACGTGCGTCGGGCGCAGGTTCGCGGGCAGCGTCGCCGGGTCGACCGCGAAGCCGTGGTTCTGGCTGGTGATCACCACCTCGCCGGTGTCGAGGTCCTTCACCGGGTGGTTCGCGCCGTGATGGCCGAACTTCATCTTGATGGTCTTCGCGCCGGAGGCGAGGCCCATGAGCTGGTGGCCGAGGCAGATGCCGAACACCGGCACGTCGGTCGTGTCGAGGATCTCGCGTATCGCGCGGATGGCGTAGTCGCACGGCTCCGGATCGCCCGGGCCGTTGGAGAGGAAGATTCCGTCGGGCGCGAGCGAGAGTGCTTCCTTCGCGCTCGCCTGCGCGGGCAGCACGGTCACGCGGGCACCGCGGTGTGCGAGCAGCCGCAGGATGTTGCGCTTCACGCCGTAGTCGAACGCGACGACGTGATGCCGCGCCTGCTGCACCTGCGGATAGCCCGCGCCGAGCACCCACCTGCCCTCGCTCCAGGCGTAAGACTCGGTCGTCGAAACGACCTTGGCGAGGTCCATGCCGGCGAGCCCGGGGAACGCGCGCGCCGCGGCGATCGCCTCGCCCTCGTCCACGCGTCCGGCCATCAGCGCGCCGTTCTGCGCACCCTTCTCGCGCAGGATGCGGGTGAGCTTGCGCGTGTCGATGTCGGCGATGCCGACGATGCCGCGTCCGCGCAGGTACTCCGGCAGCGTCTGCTGCGCGCGCCAGCTCGATTCGAGCAGCGGCAGGTCGCGGATCACGAGGCCGGCAGCGTAGACCTGCGGCGACTCCTCGTCCTCGGCGTTGACGCCGGTGTTGCCGATGTGCGGATAGGTCAGCGTCACGATCTGCCGGCAGTACGAGGGATCGGTGAGGATCTCCTGGTAGCCGGTCATGGCCGTGTTGAACACGACCTCGCCGGCACTCAACCCCTCGGCGCCGATCGAACGCCCGCGGAACACCGTCCCGTCGGCCAGCGCGAGGAGCGCGGGCTGCTTCGGGGCGGACGGCGCGGATGCGGGCACGATCGCTTGCGGGCGTGACGATTCAGGGTGGTCGCGACGCGACAACGGGACGACGCGAAAGCCGTCCCGTTGCAGTGCCGCGAATTATAGCGCAGCCGGCTGCCGCGCCCCGCAGTTCGCGGCGGTGCGCGCCCTCCCTGCCCCGCCGCGGCGCAACCGCGCACGGCAGTCGAGCGACGAGGCGCAGGCCGCTCGCCGCCGCGGAGGCTGGACAGCGCCGCGCACCCGCCTTTTCAGCGAATCGGCAGCGCCTCGAGAAGCGACTCGATGCCGAGCCCGATCTCGAGCAGTCTGCGGTCGCTGCCCGGCGGCCCGTCGAGCTCGAGCCCGACGGGGAGACCCGCGGGCGTCGTCCCCGCGGGCATGGCGAGGCCGGGAATCCCGGCGTTCGAGCCCGGATCGGTGTTGCGGATCATGGTCGGGAACGTCGGCACCTTCCTGCCGTTCAGCGTCATCTCCTCGCGCTCGGCGAGCGGGCGCGCGACTGCGGGCGTGGTCGGGAAGAGGATCGCGTCGAGCCGGTCCTGCGCGAACAGCTTCGCGTAGGCCGCCTGGAGCTGCGGCCGGTACTTCGCCATGGCGTCGGCATACGTCTCGGCGGACATGGGCTGCCCGAGCACCGGCCCCTCGAACACGGCCTTCACGTCCGGGCTCGCGATCTTCGCCACCACGTCGCGGATGCCGAGACCCGTCCCGTAGCGCGCCAGATACGCGCCCAGGTCGCGGTTCGCCTCGTAGAGCGCCACGGGGAAGCTCACCTTCTCGTTCAGCGCCGCGATCTGCGTCGCGTCCACTTCCACGAGCACGGCGCCCGCCTGACGCAGTCGCGCGAGCAGCTGATCCATCACGTCAGCGACGTCGGGTTCGAGATCGTCGTAGCAGGGCTTCCGCGGCACGCCCAACCGAACGCCGCGCACGCTGCCGCCCAGGACGGTCGAGCGGTCGCCCGAGAGGATGCCGTCGAGCACGACGATGTCGCCCACGGTGCGCGCCATCGGGCCGGCGGTGTCGCGCGTGGTCGCGATCGGCGTGATGCCCTCCTGCGGATAGCGCTTGAGCGTCGGCCGCAGCCCGACGACGCCGTTCAATGCCGCCGGAATGCGCACCGAGCCGCCGGTGTCCGTGCCGAGCCCGGCCGGCGCCATGTGCCGCGCGATCGCCACCGCCGTCCCGCCGCTCGAGCCGCCGCCGAAGCGCGCGGGGTCGACCGCGTTCTTCACGACACCGAACGCGTCGTTCGCGCTCGTGATGCCGAAGGCGAGCTCGTGCAGGTTGGTCTTGCCGAGCACGATCGCGCCCGCATCGGTGAGCGACTTCACCACCGGCGCGCTGTCCTTCGGCACGAAGCCGCGCAGCGCCGGCGTGCCCGCCGTGTTCGGCAGGCCGGCGACGTGGATGTTGTCCTTCACCACGATCGGCACGCCGTGCAGCGGTCCCATCGGCCGGCCCTGCCCCCGCGCGGCGTCCGCAGCCCTTGCGGCAGCGAGCGCGCCGGCGCGGTCGAGCGTGATGAAGGCGTTGAGGTCCCTGCTCGCTTCGGCGCGAGCGAGCAGCGCTTCGGTGAGGGCGACGCTGGAGAGCTCGCCGCTGCGGATCTTCCGCGCCGCTTCCGACAAGGAGAGGTCGGCCGGGTCGGCGCTCGGGGCGGGAGGAGCGGTCTTGCGCCAGCCGCGCCCGATGGAGCAGCCGCCCGCGAACGGCGACAGTGCGAGCAGGCAGCCCGCGAGCAGGAACGCCCGCCGCGAGCCCGCGTGCCCCACGGAGGTTCCCGCCACGCTCGGCACGGCCATCGATTTCCGCATGCGCCGCGAGGAGAGGTGTTCGCGCTCAGCGCAACCCGAGCACGTCCTGCATGTCGTAGAGGCCGTGCTTCTTGTCCGCCAGGAAGCGCGCGGCACGGAGCGCGCCCGCGGCGTACGTCGTGCGGCTCTGCGACCGCACCGACACTTCGACGCGCTCGCCCATGCCCGCGAACATGACGGTGTGCTCGCCGACGATGTCGCCGCCGCGGACCGCGTGGAAGCCGATCGCCTTGGGATCGCGCTCGCCCGTGTCGCCCACGCGGCCGTGCACCGCGGTCTGTGCGAGATCGCGGCCGAGCGCCGCGGCGGCGATCTCGCCGAGACGCAGCGCCGTGCCCGAGGGCGCATCCACCTTGTGCCGGTGGTGCGCCTCGATGATCTCGACGTCGAAGGCGTCGCCGAGCGCCCGCGCCGCCACGTCGACGAGCTTGAAGACGACGTTCACGCCCACCGCCATGTTCGGCGCGAAGACGATGGCGATGCGCTGCGCGGCCGCCGCGATGCGCGCCTTCTCCGCGGCGCTGAACCCGGTGGTACCGATCACGATCGCCTTCCCGGCAGCGAGGCAGGCATCGAGGTGCGCGAGCGTGCCCTGCGGGCGGGTGAAGTCGATGAGCACGTCGATGCCGGAGAGCGCCGCCGCCACGTCGGCCGTGACGGTCATGCCGGTGCTGCGCCTCCCCGCCAGCTCGCCGGCGTCGCGGCCGATCGCGGCACTGCCGGCGAGATCGAGCGCGGCGCCGAGCTCGAGGTCCGGCGCATCGAGCGCCAGCTCGAGAAGCGCGCGACCCATGCGGCCGGCGCTTCCCGCGACGGCGACGCGCAAGGGTGTGGATGCCGTACTCATGGACGCCTCCTCATTGCTGGCCGGCCGGCGGCTGCGCGGCGGGCGGGAGGTTCTGCGGCGAGGGGCCGCCCGGCGCGTCTGCGGGCGGCAGGCCGCGTGCATCCGCCGCCGCCGCCCCGGGGGCCGGCGGCGCAAGGCCCGCCGCATTATCGGCTGGGGGAAGCACTGCGGGCTCGCTCGCGCCCGGCACCTGCGGATTGGGCGGCGCAGTCGGCAGCAGCGGCGCGCCCGACGGCGACGTGCCGACCGCCACCGCCACGTCGCCCTCGACGCGGTCGAGCTTGCCGTCGGCGAAGAAGAGCGTGAGGCGCCGCTCCTCGAGCTCGCGGCTGTTCGCGCGCAGCCGGCGGAACACGTAGTCCCAGCGGTCGGCATGGAACAGGTCGGCGAGGAGCGGCGTGCCGAGCAGGTAGCGCACCTGGTCGCGCGTCATGCCCTTGTAGAGCTGCGACACCTGCTCCTGGGTGACGTAGTTGCCCTGCTGGATCTCTGCGCGATAGGGCGCGAGCAGGCGCGGCAGGCTCGGCCAGGAGCCGCAACCGGCCACCACGGCGAGGGCGAGGAAAGCGATGAGGAGACGGCGCAACGCTGTGGGGTGGTGATGTCCGGTCGCGGTCCGTTCTCGGGATCGACCTGTTGTCTTCGTACCCCGGTCCGCATCGCGCATCGATCGCGCGTGCGATCCAGGGCGATGCCGGGCCGCGGCGCGCCGCGATCAGCTCGCGGGCTCCGCGCTGTTGGTATCATAACCGACCTCCCTCTTCGCACGCCGGCCGAATCTGCCGGTGCGGCCATGCCGAACTCGCAGAACCTCAAGACCATCGGCCTCAAGGCGACGACGCCGCGCGTACGCATCCTCGAGCTGTTCGAGAAGAGCCCGGTGCGGCACCTGTCGGCGGAGGACGTGTACCGCCAGCTGATGCAGGAGGGGCTCGACGTCGGGCTCGCCACGGTCTACCGCGTGCTCACCCAGTTCGAGCAGGCCGGGCTGCTGCAGCGGCTGCACTTCGAGTCCGGCAAGGCGGTGTTCGAGCTCAACGACACCCACCATCACGACCATCTGGTCTGCCTGCAGTGCGGGCACGTGGAGGAGTTCGTCGACGAGGAGATCGAGCGCCGCCAGGTGAAGATCGCCGCCGAGCGGCAGTTCACCATCCGTGCGCACTCGCTCGCCATCTACGCCGATTGCCGCAATCCCGCCTGTCCGCACCGCCGCGAGGTCGGCGGCAACACCGGCTCCGGCTGAGCGCGGCGCACGCGCGCGAGTCGCGTGGAGGCGTTCCTCACCTCCATGGCGCTCGTCGCCGTCGCCGAGATCGGCGACAAGACGCAGCTGCTGTCGTTCGCGCTCGCCGCGCGGCTGCGCAAGCCCTGGCCGATCGTCGCCGGCATCTTCTTCGCCACGCTCGCCAACCATGCGCTTGCCGGCTGGCTCGGCGTCCTGATCGCCGCGCATCTCGATGCCCGCGCCCAGCGCTGGGTGACCGCGATCGCCTTCTTCGCGTTCGCGCTCTGGGCGCTCAAGCCCGACGAGCTCGACGCCGCGCCGGAACGCTCGCGCGGCGGCGCCTTCCTCACCACGCTCGTGGCGTTCTTCATCGTCGAGATGGGCGACAAGACGCAGCTTGCGACGGTCGCCCTGGCAGCGCGCTACGAGTCGCTCGCCGCCGTCGTCCTCGGCACCACCATCGGGATGATGATCGCCAACGTGCCGGCCGTGCTGATCGGCGAACGCCTCGCGGCGCGCCTCGACATGCGCCTGATGCGGCTCATGGCGGCGGGACTTTTCGCCGCGACCGGGGTCCTCGCGCTGCTTGCGTGACGGCTGCCACCCGCGAAACGCGTCGCGGGCGCGAGGTATCGGCCGCGCGCGAAGCGGAGTAGCATCGCGCGCGCCCCGAGGCGACACGAGAACAAGATTCATGGCCACTCGCTCTCCCGAACGCGTGATGGACCTCTTCCTCTGGCGCCATGCCGAGGCGGAGGACGACCTGGTCGACGCGACGCGCAAGCTCACGAAGCGCGGCCGCAAGCAGGCGAAGAAGATGGCGGACTGGCTCAACGCGCAGCTGCCGCGCAGGTGCAAGGTGCTGGCGAGTCCGGCGCGGCGCGCGCAACAGACGGCGGCGGCGCTCGAGCGCGCGGTCAGCACCGACAAGCGCCTCGACGTCGATGCCACGCCCGAGGCGGTGCTCGCTGCCGCCGGGTGGCCGAAGGTGCGGGGCATGGTGGTCGTGGTCGGCCATCAGCCGACGCTCGGCCAGGCCGCGGCGCTCGCGCTCACCGGCCGACCCGACAGCCTCAGCGTCAAGAAGGCGGGCGTCTGGTGGCTTACCGCGCGCACGCGCCGCGGGAAGACGGAAATCGCGCTGACGGCGGTCGTGGGCCCCGACACCGTCTAGTCCACGGCGCGAGGGGCACTCCCCCGGTCACCCCGAACACAGGCAAACCGCGCCCGCCGCCGCTTCCTCCCATCTCTGGACGAAAAGCGCGCGCGCGGGGAACACCGCCGCGGCAGACGGCGACACCGCGGCCGTGATCGCGCTCCCGGCAACGCACGCGAGCGCTGCCGCGCAGTTCGGCGACTCGATTCGCAACCTGTGCGCCGCCGCGGCGGGCCTCAGGCTGCGGCCGCGCGCTCCGCGCCCGACGCCTTGACGTCGAGCCGCATGCCGAGGGCGCGCCACTCGTCGGCTTCCGCCTCGAGTGCGGCCGCGGTCAGCGGATGGTCGTCGAGCCAGCCGCGCGGCAGGCCGAGCTGGAAGCCGCTGTCGGTCTCGCGGCAGGCGATGGCGGGCAGGTCGACGTCCAGTCGGCTGCGGTGGAACAGCGCCGCGATGCGCAGGCAGAGGATCAGGTCCCAGTCGAAGCTGCGGATGGGCAGCCCCTCGAGCTTGGTGAGCTTGCCGCGGTGGGCGAGCACCAGCCGCGCGAGCCGCCGCTGGTCCATCGCCGAAAAGCCCGGCATGTCGGCGTTCGACAGGATGTAGGCGGAGTGCTTGTGGTAGCCGGTCTGCGCGATCGAGAGGCCGATCTCGTGCAGCGCCGCGCTCCAGCGCAGCACGCTCTCGTCGGCCTCGCGTGGCTGGTCGGCGAGCGCGCGATGGAGCGCGAGCGCGAGCTTGGCGACGCGCGCTGCCTGCGCCGCCTCGACATGGTAGCGGCGCATGAACTGCGCCACCGTCGCCTCGCGCATGTCGTGGTGCTGGACGCGGCCGAGCAGGTCGTAGAGCACGCCCTGGCGCAGCGCGGCGTCCGACACTTCCATGAAATCGAGCTGCAGCTCCTCGAAGGCCGCGCTCATGATCGCGACGCCTGCGGGCAGCACCGGGATGCGATCGGCTCGCACCATCGGGAAGTCGAGCCGCGAGACGTCGCCTGCCTTCACGAGCAGCGAGCGCACGCGGTCGAGGGCATCGGCGGTGATGCCCTGCTCGCCCCACCCCTGCGCCGCGATCACGGAGGCGATCGAGCGCGCCGTGCCGGAGGAGGCCACCGCCTGCTTCCAGCCGGTGCGCCGGTACTCGCGCACGATGCGCTGGATCTCGTTCGAGGCCGCGAGCTGCGCCTTCTTCATCGCGCCCTTATCCACCCGGCCGTCGGGGAAGAAGCGCATCGAGTAGCTCACGCAGCCCATCGGCAGGCTCTCCATCAGCTCCGGCTCGTAGCCGGTGCCGATGATGAACTCGGTCGAGCCGCCGCCGATGTCCACGACCAGGCGCCGTTCGCTCGAGGCGGCGAGATCGTGGGAGACGCCGATGTAGATGAGGCGCGCCTCCTCACGCCCGTAGATGACCTCGATGGGGAAGCCGAGCAGGCGCTCGGCCTCGGCGAGGAACTCGGGCGCGTTCTTGGCGACGCGCAGCGCGTTGGTGCCGACGGCGCGCACCGAATCCGGCGAGAAACCGCGCAGCCGCTCGCCGAAGCGCGCGATTGTGTCGAGCGCCCGGGCCTGCGTGGCGCGGTCGAGCTTCTTGTCGCGGGTGAGCCCGGCGCCGAGCTTGACCGGCTCGCGCAGGTTGTCGAGCGGGTAGATCTGGTCGTCGACCACCCGCCCGACCTGCAGGTGAAAGCTGTTCGAGCCGAGGTCGACGGCGGCGAGGTGGTCGTGCTCCACGAGATTCAGGTGGCGTCGCTGGACGGCGCGGACCATAGCATTCACCTCGCCGCGCAACAAGCAAGCCGCGCGCGCTGCACCGGTACGATCTCCGCCGTTGCGACCGCCGGGCCTCGCGGCACGCGGGAATCCGTGCTCAAGAGCGGACCGCGGCCTCGAGCCGCTCCATGGACACGTGGCGGACGTCCTCGCCCTTGGTGATGTAGACCACGTGCCGGGAGATGTTCTTCGCGTGGTCGCCGACGCGCTCGAGCGCCTTGGCGACGAAGATGAGGTCGATCGCCGGCGAGATGGTGCGCGGGTCCTCGATCATGTAGGTGAGCAGCATCCGCAGCGTCGAGCGGAAGTAGTCGTCCACCTCCTGGTCGAGCCGGACGATGTCGGGCGCATCGAACGACTGCAGCTCGGCGAAACTGTGCATGGTCCGCCGCAACATGTCGTCGACCATCGCGGCGACGAGCTGGATCTCGGCGTAGGCGGCCGACTTGAGGCGCTCGCCGGGGACGGCGCGCATCGCAACGAACGCGATCTTCTTCGCCTCGTCGCCGATGCGCTCGAGGTCGGTCGCCATCTTGAGCACGCCGACGACGAAGCGCAGGTCGTTCGCGGTCGGCGCACGGCGCGCGAGCAGCGTCGCGGCGGACTCGTCCACCAGGCGCTCGAGCCCGTTCAGGCGGTCCTCCTCGCCGTTGAACCGCGACAGCACCGAGGGGTCGCCCCGGCGCAGCGCCTCGACCGCGTAGCGCACCTGCTGCTCGGCGATGCTGCCCATGGTGAGGACCCGCTGCCGGAGGGACTCCAGGTCGGCGTCGAACTGCTTGGAAATGTGATCGGCCGGCGGCATGGCGCTCTCCCTCGGTTGCGAACGGGGTTGGCGGGCTTCTGCCCGCCATCACCGGCATCTTATGAACTTTGTGTGACAGCCAGATGTTGGTCGGTGCTCTGCAACCCCGCCCGGGCCGGCGCACGGCGTGTCGCGCCGGGCCAGGGTCGGGTTACCATCCTCCAAACCACGGACCGCCACGGCCGATGCAGACGCGAACGGCCCCCACCGCAGCGCCCACCGAACGCCGGCTGCTCAACCGCGAGCTCGGCATCCTCGAGTTCAACCGGCGCGTGCTCGCCCAGGCGGCCGACCGGCGCGTGCCGCTGCTCGAGCGGCTGCGCTTCCTCTGCATCTTCAGCTCCAACCTCGACGAGTTCTTCGAGATCCGGGTGGCCGGGCTGAAGGAGCAGATCAAGATGGGCGTGCCCGGCGCGGGGCCGGACGGACTGTCGGCGCGCGAGACCTTCGCGCGCGTCACCGAGATCGCGCACGAGCTCGTGCAACGGCAGTACGAGCTGCTCCAGGACGTGGTGCTGCCGGGCCTCGCGCGCGAGGGCATCCGCTTCATGCGCCGCGCCGAGCTCACCGAGGCGCAGCGCGCGTGGATCCGCGACTACTTCTTCCGCGAGATGCTGCCGGTGCTCACGCCCATCGGCCTCGACCCGGCGCATCCCTTCCCGCGCGTCTTCAACAAGAGCCTCAACTTCGCCGTCGAGCTCGAGGGCCGCGACGCCTTCGGCCGCGACTCGCGCGCCGCCATCGTGCAGGCGCCCCGCATCCTGCCGCGCGTGATCCGCCTGCCGGCCGAGCTCTCGCCTCGCGACACGACGAGCTTCGTCTTCCTCACCTCCATCCTGCACGAGCACGTCGGCGAGCTTTTCGCCGGCCGCGCCGTGGTCGGCTGCCATCAGTTCCGCGTCACGCGCAACAGCGACCTCTTCGTCGAGGAGGAGGACGTCAAGGACCTGCGCACAGCGCTGCAGGGCGAGCTGCCGCAGCGCCACTTCGGCGACGCCGTGCGGCTCGAGGTCGCCGACGACTGCCCGCCGCACCTCGTGGACTTCCTGCTGCAGCAGTTCGAGCTCGGGCGCGAGGATCTCTACCCGGTCAACGGCCCGGTGAACCTGGTGCGGCTCATGGACGTGCCGAACTGGCTCGACCGGCCCGACCTGCTTTACCGGCCGTTCCGCCCCGGGCTGCCGAAGACGCTCGCGAAGGGCCGCGACGTGTTCGCGGCGATCCGCGAGCGCGACGTGCTGCTGCACCACCCGTTCCAGAGCTTCTCGCCGGTGATCGAGTTCGTCGAGCAGGCCGCGTCGGACCCGGCGGTCGTGGCGATCAAGCAGACGGTGTATCGCACCGGCACGGAGTCGGTGCTCATGGAAGCGCTGATCCGCGCCGCGAAGAACGGCAAGGAGGTCACCGCGGTCGTCGAGCTGAAGGCGCGCTTCGACGAGGAGGCGAACATCAACTGGGCGGCGCGCCTCGAGGCGGTCGGCGCGCATGTCGTCTACGGCGTCGTCGGCCACAAGACGCACGCCAAGGCGCTCCTCGTCGTGCGGCGCGAGGACGGACGCCTGCGCCGCTACGCGCACCTCGCGACCGGCAACTACCACCCGCGCACGGCGCGGCTCTACACCGACTTCGGCCTCTTCACCGCCGACGCGGACATCACCGCGGACGTCGCGGACGTCTTCGTGCACCTCACGAGCCTCGGCAAGGCGGGCAAGCTGCGCCGGCTCTGGCAGGCGCCGTTCACGCTGCACAAGCACGTCATCGACGCGATCGGCCGCGAGACGCGTCTCGCCAAGGCCGGACGCCCGGCGAAGATCATCGCGAAGATGAACGCGCTGCTCGAGCCGAAGGTGATCGAGGCGCTGTACGCCGCATCGCAGGCGGGGGTCGAGATCGAGCTCGTCGTGCGCGGCGTGTGCGCGTTGCGGCCGGGCATCCCCGGACTCTCGGAGAACATCCGCGTGCGCTCCATCGTCGGCCGCTTCCTCGAGCACTCGCGCGTGTTCTACTTCCATGCCGACGGCGCGGCGGAGATCTATCTCGCGAGCGCCGACTGGATGGAGCGCAACTTCTTCCGCCGCGTCGAGCTCGCGTTCCCGGTGCTCGACGCGAAGCTGCGCCAGCGGGTGATGCGCGAGGGCCTGCGCCCCTACCTCACCGACAATGCCCAAGCCTGGCTGATGGGCCCGGACGGCTCTTACACGCGGCGCGCAGCGCGCGGTCGCGCCCGCCGCGCGCAGGAGGAGCTGCTGCAGCTGCTCGCCGCCGAGCCGGCGAAGCGCGCATGACCGGGACGGGCCAGCGCGCGCATACCTTCGCGACGCCCCGAGGCGACGCGGCGGGCGCGCCGCCGAGCGAGCACGTACGGCTCAGCGCGCGGCTCGAGTCGGGCCTCATCTGCGGCTACAGCTTCGCCGCAGGCACTGCGACGGAGCCTGTCCGCGCCGGAGATCTGCTGCGCGCGCTCGAGCAGAGCGAGCGCGTCGTCTGGCTGCACTTCAATGCGAGCGACGCCGGTGCGCGCCGCTGGCTCGAGCAGTCGCGCACCTACCCGCCGCGTGCCCTGCGCGCCGTGCTCGACCGCGAGACCCGCTGCCGCATGGAGGCCGAGGGCGAAGGCATCCTCGTCGTCCTCAATGACCTCACCTTCGAGGACCAAGCCGATCCCGAGGAAGTCGCGACGCTTTGGGCCTATGCCACCACCCAGCGGCTGGTGACGGCGCGGGCGCACCCGCTGAAGAGCTCGGATCGCCTGCGCTCGGCAGCTCGTGCCGGCGAGATCGAATGCAGTGGTTTCGCGCTGCTCGCGCGGCTGCTCGAGCTCCAGCTCGATTCGCTCGCCACGCTCGTGAACGCGGCTGCGGAGGAGCTGAACCACATCGAGGACTGGGTTCTCGGCGGCCGCATCAGCGAGCAGCAGGCACGCCTCGGCCGGGTGCGGCGCCTGGTGGCGCACGTGCGGCGCCATTTCGAGCCGCAGCGGGCAGCGATGGCACGAGGGCTGCTGCGCCTTCCCGCCAGCGTCACGCAGGAGGACGCGGAGCGGCTGCGCAGCGCAGGCGATGAGCTGTCCGCCCTCATCGATTCCGCCGCCGGGCTGCACGATCGCGCCAAGCTGCTGCAGGAGGAGCTTGCGTCGCGCATTGCCGAAGAGACCAACCGCAATCTGTACGTGCTGACCATCTTCTCTGCCATCGTGATGCCCATGAACCTGATCGCGGGCGTCTTCGGCATGAACGTCGCCGGGCTGCCGGGCACGGAGAATCCGGCTTCGTTCCTCTGGGCGATGCTGCTCATCGTCTTCTCTGGCGCGGGCACCATGCTGGCGCTCCGCGTCAAGCGCCTGCTCTGAGGACCGGCTGACCGATCCGCAGCAACGCGGCTGTCGCGCGCGGGGGACACGGTCCAGCGCCGCACTGCCGCGCGCAAGCTGCGACGAGTTGTAAGCTTGGCGCAGCAACGCCCGGACCGCACAGGACTTCGGCGCACAGTGCGCCCGCGCCATCCGGAGCGCGTCGCATTTCCCCGTGCAGACTCCCTGTTGACAGCGTGCGGAAGCCGGGCGTACGTTCCTCTCGCGGTCACCTCACACGAAGAAGAAGGTCGCCGGTGCCCGCTCCAATGGCCGAGATGTCCTTATGCGGCGTCGTGAGCTCGTCCTGCATTACGGCAACTTCCTGATCCTCGCCGATGCCAGCTCGGATGCACCCGAGCGCGGGCCCGAGGACGAATGGGACACCACGGTGTCGGTAGTCGAGCCTCGCTGGCCGGAGATGCCGGCGCCGCAGCCGGTGCCGCTCGGCGCCCGGCGCTTCAGCGACCCGGAGGTCGCGCTCGCTGCGGCCGTTCGCGCCGCACGCGACTTCATCGACGCGCGACGCGTCTCGTAGCGGCTGCGGAGCGCCTCGGCGGGACGTCTCGACCGGCCGATCAAGAGGCGCTGAGCAGTCTTCCGGCTCGGGTCGCGCCCGGGGCAGTGGTGGTGCAGTCCCCGCGGCGCGGCGTGAGCACGCTCTCCGCGGCGTGACGCTTATCGCGTCCGCGCGGCGTTGTCGCGCGCGCACCGAACGGAACGCCCTTTCGCGCGCACGACCGCGTACGAGCCCGGGTTGCCTAATTCGCGAGCAAACCGTCGCCAAGCGTTGCCGCGCCTCGCTTTCGGCCTCTGGATGGCCGGGGTTATCCACAGCTTATGCAACCGATCTGTGGACAGGTGCAACGGCCTGCGAAACGCTCCGCGGTGGTCGCGCCGCCTGCCAGCCGCAGCATTCGGCTCGCCGCGTCGCGCAGCGAAGGGTTTCATGCAGCTGTCTTCGTTCCGTAATGGAGCGGCCGTATTCTTCGCGCCCATGCCAAGCACGCTCCTGCACGACTTCCTGGAAGAACTGCGGACCCAGCGGTGGGACGATCACCGCTATTACCACCACAGCACCATCAACCAGTCGCTGCACCTGATGAGCGCGCTGAGCTTCCTCTGCTCGTATGCGCTCCTCTTGTCCTCGCCGGCGGCGGCGGCGCTGGTCGGGTGGCTCGTCGCCATGGTCAGCCGGCAGGTCGGCCACTTCTTCTTCGAGCCGAAGGGCTACGACGAGGTCAACCAGGCGACGCACGAGCACAAGGAGGCCATCAAGGTGGGCTACAACCTGCGCCGCAAGGTGGTCCTGCTCGCGATCTGGTTGCTTCTGCCGCTCGTGCTGCTCCTGGATCCGACGCTGCTCGGCTGGGTGGACCCGCACCGCGACGCGCGCGAGTTCGCCGCCAATGTGGGCGAGCTCTGGCTGGTGCTCGGCGCCGCGGGACTCCTCTTCCGGACCGCGCATCTCTTCTTCCTGCGCGGCGTGCGCACCGGGCTCGCCTGGATGACGAAGATCCTCACCGACCCGTTCCACGACATCAAGCTGTACCATCGCGCGCCGCTCTACCTGCTGCGCGGCCAGCTGATCGTGCCCGCACGCCTCGGGGAGCACGGCTGAGCCGACCGCCGAGCGTTCGCGCGGTCTTGCGTTCGCCTACCGGCGCTGCGCGAGCAACTCGCGGAAGATGCGCTTGCGAATCGTCCCGGCCGTCGCGCCCGCGGGTTGCCACCACCACCCGTCCTCGCGCATCGCCCGCGCCGCGGCGACGATGCGCTCGGCGACGGCCTCGAAATCCTGCTCGGTGTAGTCGAGGCTGAAGATGAGGCGCCCGGTGCCGACCCAGCTCAGCGCGAGACCTTCGGCGCGCAGGTAGTACTGGAGCAGCCAGTGATAGCGGGACGGTTGCGTGTAGAGCGTCGTCCAGATGGACGACAGGGCGGCGAAGGCCACGGGAAGGGCCTCCGCGCGCAGCCGTTCGTTGAGCGCCATCGCGCGCGCTTCCCACACGCCCTCGAGATCACGATACACGGCGCGGACTCGGGGCGTGTCGAGTCGGCGCAGGAACTCGTTCATCGCCCCCATCACGTACGGGTGCGAGTTGAAGGTGCCGCGTGCGAAGCAGATGTCGGCCGGCCGGTCCTCGCGGTAGCGCTTCATCAGCTCGTGGCGGCCGCACAGCACGCCGACGGGGAGGCCGCCGCCGAGCGTCTTGCCGTAGGTGACGAGGTCGGCGCGCACGCCGAAGTACTCTTGTGCCCCGCCCGGCGCGAGCCTGAAGCCCGTGAACACCTCGTCGAACACGAGCGGGATGCCGCGGTCGGTGCACACGTCGCGCAGCGACCGGAGCCATCGCGCGTACGCCTCGCGCGACACGGTCCCCGACGGGCGCGCGGCGACGAGCGAGGAATCGCCCGGCGCCGCGCGGTTGGGATGCAGGGCCTGCAAGGGGTTCACGAGCACGCATGCGATGTCGCGCCGGCGCCGCAGCACGCGCAGCGACGCCTCGTTCATGTCCTCGAGGGTGTAGGTTTCGCGCGCCGGAAGCGGGTTGCCCACGCCCGGCTGCACGTCGCCCCACCAGCCGTGATAGGCGCCGCAGAAGCGCACGAGGTGCGAGCGGTTCGTGTGGTAGCGAGCGAGGCGGACGGCCTGCATCACCGCCTCGGTGCCCGACATGTGGAACGACACTTCGTCGAGCCCGGAAATGCGCCGCAGATGCTCGACGTTCTCCGCGAGCACCGGGTGGTAGGGCCCGAGCACCGGTCCCAGGTCCCGCACCCGATCGACGCCGGCCTCGATGCATTCCTTGTAGAAGTCGTATCCGAAGACGTTGACGCCGTAGGAACCGGTCAGGTCGAAGAAGCGGTTGTCGTCGAGGTCGGTGATCGTGACCCCGGAAGACGAGCGCGCGAAGGCTCCGGGCTTCAGCTGCTCCCGCACGAACCGGCTGTACTGGAACGGCACCCGGTAGGCGGACGTGAACTGCAGATCCGAGACCGCGTCGATGACGGTGTCGGTGAGCTCCGCGGTAGCGGCAAAGCGCGTGCGGTAGTGGTCGGCGAGGCGCGCGAAGCCGGCGCGGCGGCGCGCGACCACGTCGGCAGGCGCCCCGTCCGACGCGAAGAAGGCCTGTTCGCCGAAGCCGTAGTAGGGCACGAGGCGGGCGACGCGCCGCGCGAGCCGCGCGTGCCCGGTGAGCGAACGGTGCTTGGCGCGCGAGAGCTGGAGGCGGTCGCGCAGCGGACGCGCGGTGAATACGGCGGCCCCGGCGAGCAGGGCGAGAAGCTTGGTGGACATGGCGGCCCATGGCGGGGGACCGATGCAGTCCCCGGTGCGCCGGACGTGTAGTCCAGCCGCGTTACGCGCCGATGACGCTGCGCTCCGCCGTCGCGACCCTGCTGCGCCACGAGGATCTGAACTTCCTCCTCACCAACCGCATTCCGCGTCGCCTGGCGACGCGCTTCATGGGCTGGTTCAGCCGCATCGAGCAGCCGCTCGTCCGCGACCTCTCCCTCGCCGTCTGGCGACGCTGCGCCGACCTGCGCCTGCACGAAGCCGAGCACACCCGGTTCCGCAGCGTCCACGACTGCTTCACGAGGCGACTCCACCCCGGTGCGCGCGCCATCGACCCGGATCCCGGCGTCCTCATCAGCCCCTGCGACGCCATCGTCGGCGCCTGCGGAAAGGTGCGAGCGGGCATGGCGTTCCAGGCCAAGGGGTCGGCGTACTCGCTCGCGGACCTCTTCGGCGGCCGCGACCCCGCACGGCGGTACGAGGAAGGCACCTACGTCACGCTGCGGCTGACCGCGAGCATGTATCACCGCTTCCACGCGCCCTACGATTGCCGCGTGGAACACGTCACGTATCTCTCCGGAGACACGTGGAACGTGAACCCGATCGCGCTCGCGCGCGTCGAGCGCCTGTTCTGCCGCAACGAGCGCGCCGCGATGCGGTTGCGGCTCGCGGCCGGCGACCACGTCGTCAGCCTCGTCGCCGTCGCGGCCATTCTCGTCGCCGGGATCCGCTTCAGCTTCCTCGACGTGCCGAGGCGCCTGAGGCACGCGGGTCGCAACGAGTTCCCCGCGGACGCTCGCTTCCGCAAGGGTGAGGAGGTCGGTTGGTTCGAGCACGGCTCGACGATTCTCGTCTTCGCTCCGCGCCGATTTCGCCTCGGTCCACTCGTGTCCACGGGGAGCGTGATCCGCATGGGACAGCCGCTCCTCCGGCTGCCGTGAGCGAGCGGTCGGCGTGGCGTGCACGTTCGGGCACCGCGCGACCTGCCAGAGGTGCGTTCGGCATCGATCGCTGCCGCGGCGGCGCGGGCTCCCCGTCATGACATGAGGACGGCGACTCCGCGCCGGAGCACGCCCGTCACTCGATTGAAGAGTACGAAACCGCCTGACAGCCGCTTTCGTCACGACGCTCCCCTCTCCCGCTGATGCGGGAGAGGGGCTGGGGTGAGGGCTGGGCTGTCACGCACTTAGGAAAGCAATCGGCACCACGGCCCCCCGGGAGTCTCATGAGAACCGCCACCATCCGGTCGAGCCAGCGCGGCTACCGTCTCTTCGCGCCTCTCTATGACGCCGTCTTCGGCGTCAGCCTGCACCACGGACGCCGCGTTGCCATGTCGGCCCTCGGTTGCAAGCCGGGGGAGCGGATCCTCGAGGTGGGCGTGGGGAGCGGGCTCTCCCTTCCGCTGTATCCGCGCCGCGTCGAGGTGGCGGCGGTGGACCTGTCCGCCGAGATGCTGGAGCTTGCGCGCCGCAGGGCGAGGGGACGTCCCGGCGTCTCGCTCGTGCGCATGAACGCCGAGCGACTGGCTTTCGCGGACGCGACTTTCGACCGCGCCGTCATGCTGTTCGCGATCGCAGGTCTCCCCGATCCCGTGCGTGCGATCGCCGAGGTGAGGCGCGTGGTCCGGCCGGGCGGGTCGATCGTCATCGCAAGCCACTTCCGCTCCGATCGGGCGCTCGACCGGATGTGCGACGCGCTGCTCGGCCCGATCTACCGTCTGCTGCGCTACCGGAAGGACCTGGACCGCAACGCGCTCCTCTCTTCATGCGGGCTGGAGCTCGTCGCGGCGCGGCCGGTGAACCTCTTCGGCTATTCGACGGTGCTCGTCTGCCGCAACGTGCCGGGCGCGACCGTCGACCCGCCGCTGCGCGGGCACGCGGAGGGGGGAATCGGGCCGCCCACTTGCGCCGAGAGCACCCGGGGCTAGCTGCGGGCCGAGCTGCGCTCCTGGTCGCGCGCATCGGGACGACGCGGCGCGCAGCGCAGATGGCATCGGGACGGGTGCGAACCGGCGGTGCAGCGCCCCGCGCAGACGCAAGGCATCCATGCGCCACCGCGGGACGGCCGCGCACGCCGCGCGTGCACGCGGAAAGCCAGCGACCACCCTCTCTCCGAGACACGAGCAGGGCACCGAGCGGCGCGCAGACGCGCACTGACCGCACGCACCCGTGAACGGGTTCGCGACCAGCCGTCCGCTGCGGCGAACCTTCATCTCCCGTTCACCCTGTCGTCATGGAGAGTGCCTAACCTCCCGGGCTCATGCGGTTCGGCATGACGCGCAGCACCGTGGCGCCGCCCGACGGCGGCAAAGGCCCGTGACCCGGCGGGTGCGCACCGTCTTCATCTCCGACGTGCACCTCGGCACGCGCGCCTGCCAGGCGGAACGGCTGCTCGAGTTCCTGCGCGAGTACGACGCCGAGCGCCTCTTCCTCGTCGGCGACATCCTCGACTTCGAAGCGATGAAGCGCCGCGGCGTGCACTGGACCGCGGCGCAGAACACCGTCGTGCAGAAGATCCTGAAGCGCGCCCGCCATCGCGTCGAGGTCGTGTTCGTCCCCGGAAACCACGACGAGAGCGCGCGGGAGCACGTCGGCGTCTCGTTCGGCAACATCCGCGTCGTCGGCGAATGGCTGCACACCGCGGCCGACGGACGCCGCTACCTGCTCATGCATGGCGACGAGCTCGACGTTGCAGCGAAGTACCACCGCCTGCTTGCCCTGCTCGGCGACCACGCCTACGAGATGGTGGTGCGCCTCAACATCCTGCTCGCGCGGCTGCGCCGGCTCCTCGGCATCCCGGGCTACTGGTCGTTCTCGGGCTTCGCCAAGCGGCGGGTGAAGCGGGCGCGTCGCTACATCGAGGACTTCGAGGACGCCGCGGTGCGCCACGCGCGCGAGCGCGGCGTGGACGGCGTCATCTGCGGGCACATCCATGCGGCGGCACTGCGGCGCATCGACGGCATCGAGTACCTGAACTGCGGCGACTGGGTCGACAGCTGCACCGGCATCGTCGAGCACGTGGACGGTCGCATGGAGCTCGTGCACTGGAGCGGGCCGGCGGCGCGCCCATCGCACGACACGAGGGCGGAGCAGGAGGCAGCCGCAGCGATCGTGGGCGCATCGCCGCGGCACGCCAAGTCTGTCGCAGCCTCCGATCAGGGCCCGGTGGCGAGGCCCGAACGCGAGCTCGAGCCGCTCGCGAGAGGTGCGGCGAGCGTTCGCGTGCGCGAGCCGGTGTCCTGAGGTTCCATGCGGATCCTGTACCTGTCGGACGTCTACTTCCCGCGCGTCAACGGCGTCTCGACCTCGATCTCCACCTTCCGCGCCGAGCTGCATCGGCTCGGCCACGTCACGACGCTCGTCGCACCGGACTACGGCGGTGCCGGCGGGCGCGACGCGCAGGCCGACCGCATCGTCCGCGTCCCGGCGCGCCCGGTGCCGCTGGACCCGGAAGACCGCGCGATGAGCTGGCGCGCGCTGCGTGAAGCGCTCCGTGGACTGCGCGAGGCGCGCTTCGATCTCGTCCACGTGCAGACGCCGTTCCTCGCGCACTACGCGGGCGTGCGGCTCGCGTGGGAATGCCAGCTGCCGTGCGTCGTCACCTATCACACGTTCTTCGCGGAGTACTTCCACCACTACCTGCCGATGCTGCCGGACGCCGTCAGCCGTTACGTCGCACGGCGCATGTCGCGCAACCAGTGCAACGCGGTGGATACGGTCATCGTGCCCTCGAGCGCGATTGCGCAGGCGCTCCGGGACTACGGCGTGTCGCGCCCGGTCGAGATCGTGCCCACCGGACTCGACGTCGGATCGATGGCCGGCGGCGACGGCGCCGCGTTCCGCACGCTGCACGGCGTTCCGCCCCGGCGCCCGATGCTCCTGTACGTCGGGCGGGTCGCGCACGAGAAGAACCTCGACTTCCTCCTGTGCATGTTCGCGACCGTGCGGCGCCAGATTCCGGCAGCGGTGCTCGTGGTGTGCGGCGAGGGACCGGCGCTGCCTCACCTGCGCAGACTCGCCCTGGACCTCGCGCTCGGCGACGCGGTGCGCTTCGTCGGCTACCTCGATCGCGAGCGCGAGCTGCCCGGCTGCTACGCGGCGGCGGATCTCTTCGTGTTCGCATCGCGCACCGAGACCCAGGGGCTCGTCCTCCTCGAGGCGCTCGCTGCCGGGACACCGGTCGTGGCGCTCGCGGCGCTCGGCACGCGGGACGTGCTCGCCGGCTGCAAGGGCGCGGCTGTTGCCCCCGACGACGAACACGGCTTCGCCGACCTGGTCGTCGCGCTCCTCCGCGATCCGTCGCGACGCGCTGCGCTCGCGGCCGCCGCCCCGAGTGACGCTGCCCAGTGGGCGGCAGAGACGATGGCGCGGCGGCTCGAGGTGCTGTACGCGCGGCTGGTGCGCACCGCCGGAGCGCGCCGCGAGGCATTGCGGTCGCCGCGCGGAGCAGCGCCGTTCGGCTGATCGAATCCGGCGCCGACCGTCCAGCTCTTTGCAATCCGCAGCTCCGCGCTGGCAGGCGCCATCGCCGCGGTCGTTCGAGCCGTAGCCTTGCGTCACCTCCGGGCGATCGACGCCGCAGGCCGGCGTTCGCCCGCGGTTTGCAGAGTGTCGCTGCCTTCGGCCCGGCTCACTGGCCGCGCAACGACACTCGGCTCACGCACGGGCGGTCCTGTGAGCAGGATTGCCGAGGTCGTCTGCCCGGGCTGAACGAGATCCGCTTCAGGGCGAGCGAGGCGATGCGCCCCGCAGGCTTCGGCTTCCCTGATAATGAGGGCCCGCTCCGTGGGTTTTCTTCGGGAGCCTCACCCATGACGACTTCACTCGTGACCGGCGCGAATCGCGGCATCGGGCTCGAGCTGTGCCGACAGCTCGCCGCCCGCGGCGATCGCGTGCTTGCCGCCTGCCGCAAGTCCTCGCCGGCGCTCGACGCGCTGCAGGTGGAGGTGCTTGCCGGCGTCGACGTCGCCGACGAGGCCTCGGTGGCAGCGATGGCGCGCGGGCTCGCCGCTACGCAGCTCGACCTGCTCGTCAACAACGCGGGCATCTACGAGCACACCGCGCTCGACCACCTCGATTTCGCAGCGGTCCGCCGGCAGTTCGAGGTCAACGCGATCGGGCCGTTGCGGCTGACGGCGGCGCTGCTGCCACTGCTGCACGACCGGAGCAAGGTCGCGATCATCACCAGCCGCATGGGCTCGATCGGCGACAACGGCTCGGGGAGCGAGTACGGCTATCGCATGTCCAAGGCGGCGGTGAACGCCGCGGGCATGTCGCTCGCGCGCGACCTGCGGCCGCGGGGAATCGCGGTGGCGATCATCCATCCGGGCATGGTGGACACCGACATGGGATCGCCGCGCGGCATCTCGCCCGCCGAGTCGGTGCGCGGCATCCTCGCCCGCGTCGACGCGCTCACGCTCGAGCGCTCAGGCGGTTTCTGGCACGCGACGACGGGCGAAGTGTTGCCCTGGTGAGCGCGCGCGGCCGGCCGCGCATGCGGGCGGCGCTCGCACGCAAGCACGCTACGCCCCGATCACGCCGCCGTCCTCGCGGCGGATCGCGACGGTGGCCGAGCGCGGCCGGCCGTCCGCGGTGAAGTCGGGCCAGTTCGAGATCGCGCGCACCTTCGCCGGGTCGCTGCGCTCGCTTGGCGTCTCGCCCGGATGCTGGATGTTCACGAACATCGTGCGGCCGTCGGGCGCGAACGCGACTCCCGTGATCTCGCAGTTGCGCGGACCGGTGAGGAAGCGGCGGATCTCGCCGGTCTCGACGTTGGCCGCGAGCATCTGGTTGTTGCCGAGGCGTGCCCAGTCCGGCGTCTGCATCGCGGCGGTCGAGGCGTCGGTCTCGATCCAGAGTACGCCGCGCTGGTCGAAGGCGATGCCGTCCGGACAGCCGAAGTCGTCGCCGTTGACGTTGCCGCGCTTCTCCGGCTCGGCGCTCTGCCTGTCGCCGGCGAGGACGAAGATGTCCCATGCGAAGCGCGCTGCGGCCGGGTCGCCGCCGGCCTCGCGCCAGCGGATGATGTGGCCGTAGACGTTCGCCGGGCGCGGGTTCGCCGGGTCGGTGCCGGGCTGGCGCGCCTTGGCGCGCTCGGAGTTGTTGGTGAGCGTGCAGTAGACGTCCTTCGTGCGCGGGTGCACGGCGATCCACTCCGGCCGGTCCATCTTCGTCGCGCCGACGCGGTCGCCCGCCTGCCGCGTCAGCACGCACACGGTCGCCTGGTCGGGGAAGCCCGCCTCGGCCGTGAGGCCGTTGCGGCCCTGCACGAGCGCGATCCAGTCGCCGCTGCCGTCGGGGTTGAAGCGCGCGACGTAGAGCGTGCCGGTGTCGAGGAGGTTGCGGTTGGCGGCGCGGTCGCGCGCGTCGTAGCGGCCGTCGGAGACGAACTTGTAGATGTACTCGAAGCGCTCGTCGTCGCCCGAGTACACCACCACGCGACCGTCCCGGGCGAGCGTGACCGTCGCGCTCTCGTGCTTGATGCGGCCGAGCGCCGTGCGCTTCACCGGCGCCGACTGCGGGTCGAAGGGATCGATCTCCACCACCCAGCCGAAGCGGTTCGGCTCGTTCGGCTCGGCGAGCGCGTCGAAGCGCGTGTCGAACTCGTGCCAGCGGTAGCCGAAGCCGTCGGTGCGCAGCCCGTAGCGCGATTGCGCCGCGGTCGCGCCGCCGTTGCCGAAATAGCCGTTGAAGTTCTCCTCGCAGGTGAGGTAGGTGCCCCACGGCGTCTTGCCGCCGGCGCAGTTGTTCACCGTGCCGAGCACCTGCCGGCCGGCGGGATCGGCGGAGGTCTTCAGCCAGCTCGAGCCGGCCGCCGGTCCGGAGAAGACGATCGGCGTGTTCGCCGTGATGCGCCGCGCGTAGCGAGACGGACGCACGACCGTCCACTCGCCGCCACGCTCCTCGACCTCGATCACGGACACGCCGTGCGCGTTCTGCGACTTGCGCACCTTGTCCGCGGTCCAGGTCGTCATGCCGTCGGCATGGAGCAGGCCGTCGTCCGTGTACTCGTGGTTGATCGCGAGCAGGCCGGCCCGGCCGCTCCCCGGCAGCGGGAAGAGCTCGATCGCATCGTGGTGCATGCCGGCCTGCAGCGCCTGGTCGCCCGCGCTGTCGCTCGCGTCCGCACGGAACGCCGGCTGCCCGGCGGCCGCCCCCACCGGATCGCCCCAGCGGTAGAGCACCTGCGCGCGATACCCGGGCGGTACCGCGAGCCGGTCCTCGGTCGATACCGGCACGCTCTTGAAGCCGAGGCTCGGCGCCGCGCCGCCTTCGCCCCCGGTCGCCGGTGCGGATGTGGCGCATCCGGTCACCGAGGCGAAGGCGGAGAGGGACACGATGCCGCCGGCGAAACCGAGGAAGCGTCGGCGCGATTGCGACAGCACTTCGTCGAACGTCGGGTTGTCGCTGGGGTTGCTCGTGTGGCGGTCGTCGAATTCGTTCATGGCACGTCCAGGTGGTCCTGAGGAGGCGGCGATCTCGCGGGATCCTCTGGGATGTATGCCGCGATCATTACCGCAATGTGACGAGCGGAAGCCTCACGGATCCTCATGCGCTCGCCAGTGCCTCGGACTCGCCGCGCGGCGAATAGTGCCGCAGGTAGCGCGGATCTGCCCTGGCCATGGGCAGCAGCACGAAGAGGTCGGCGGTGTTGAAGCGCGGATCCCACGCCGGCTCGCCACAGACGTACGCGCCGACCCGCAGATAGCCCTTGACGAGCGGCGGAATGAGCGGCTCGGCACGCAGCGGCAGAGGGTGCGGCGGCAGAGGGCAGCGCGGGAAGACGCGGTAGTCGCGCGGCGCGAGATGTCGCGCGCCGATTGACCGGTACACGGCCCGCGCGAGCTGGCCGCCGTCAGCCATGCCCATCGAAGCGCACCCGGCCAGATACTCGTATCCGCCGGCACGCACGAATGCGCCGATCCCGCTCCAGAGGAGCGAGATCGCGGCGCCGCGGCGGTAGTCCGGGTGGATGCAGGACCGCCCGACTTCGACGAGGCGCGGCGCGAGGTGCGCCAGGCGGTCGAGATCGAACTCGCCCGCGGAGTAGAGGCCGCCGGCGGCACGGGCTCCCTCGGGGTCGAGGATGCGGTACGTGCCGACCACCTCGCCGCTCGCCTCGTCGCGCACCAGCAAGTGATGCGCATGGGCGTCGAAACGGTCCTCGTCGACGCCCGGCTCCGGTCCGTGCAGGCGCGCGCCCAGCTCGTCGCCGAACACAGCGTAGCGCAACCGCTGCGCCTCCCGCACGTCGGCGCGCGACTTTGCGAGCGACACGGTCAGTCGGCTCGACGCCGGGCGCGCGCTTCGGCGTCCCTGTTGCTGCAGCATGCCGTTGTCCTGAAAGAGGGTGACGGCGCGGAAGTGTTGGAAGCGCTGATGACCGCGGGGTGACAGGACGATGAATCCTTGATGAACGACGGGACAAAGTGCCCGGCGGCATGGAACGTAGAGGGGCGCGTGCTACATTCCGCGCGCCTTCTTCCCTGCGCTGACGCGCGCAGACGGCAAGCGAGCGATGGACGACGACTCGACTTCGGCCCACGAAGAGAGCCCCTTCAAGGGGCGGACCGGCCTCGCGCGCGTGCTCAACGCCTGTCGCTATTCGCTGCACGGCTTCGCCTCGGCCTACCGGCACGAGGAGGCGTTCCGTCAGGAGGTGTGGCTCGCGGCGGTGCTGTTGCCGCTCGCGTTCGTGTTCGACGTCACGCGCGTCGAGCGGGCCGCGATGCTCGCCTCGGTGCTCTTCGTGCTCATCGTGGAGCTGCTCAACTCGGCGATCGAGGCAGCCGTGGACCGCATTTCCCTCGATCGTCATCGTCTGTCGAAGCGCGCCAAGGACGTCGGCAGCGCGGCGGTGTTCCTGAGCCTCGTCAACGTCGCCGTCGTCTGGGGGCTCATCCTCTTTCCGCGCTTCTAGACGGAGAAGCGCGGCCGTCAGCGGTTTCACCGCCATAAGGGCGAGCGAGGGGGCCTGCCCGCTCGTGTCGTGGACGACCGCGCCGACCGCGCACGACGCGCCGGCCGACCGACCGAACGAGTCCGCCCGCCGTCGCGGCCACCGTCTCCCTCGTGCTGCGCGCGCGGCCTCACCGCGCACCGCGACGGCCGCGCGGCGCGTGACGCAGTACGCGGGCGTCATCGAAACTTCAACGCGCCTTCATGCCGGCGTCACTCGCCGGGCCGAGACTCGCTGCCAATGCGCGACGGAGCGATTCCCCGGCCGCTCTTCGTTGCGGTGGTCACCGAGACCTATCCGCCCGAGGTGAACGGCGTGGCGCGAACGATTGGTGTGATGGTCCGGCTGCTGCGAGCACGCGGTCACCGCGTCGAGGTGATCCGTCCGCGGCAGGGACGCGGCGACGTCCCTGCTCAGGACCAGGCCTACGCCGAGCTGCTGCGTCCGGGGCTGCCGATCCCGAAGTACGGCGAGCTTCGCCTCGGCCTGCCGGCGAAGCGCGCACTGCTCGCGCGCTGGCGCGAGGCGCGGCCCGATGTGGTGCAGGTCGTCACCGAGGGGCCGCTCGGATGGACCGCCGTGGCGGCGGCGCGCAAGCTCAGGATCCCCGTGGTGTCGGAGTTCCACACCAACTTCCATACCTACAGCCGCCACTACGGCCTCGGCGCGCTCTCGGGCGCCGTCGCCGGGTACCTGCGCTCGCTCCACAACCGTTCCGACTGCACGCTCGTGCCCACCGACGAGCTGGCCGAGACACTCGCTGCGACCGGGTATCGCGAGCTGCGCGTCGTCGGCCGCGGCATCGACACCGGGCTCTTCTCGCCGGCGCGGCGCAGCGTGCCGCTGCGGGCGCGCTGGGGCTGCCTCGGCGACGAGCCGGTGGCGATCCACGTCGGCCGGCTCGCGCCGGAAAAGGGTCTCGACCTCTTCGTCGCCGCGGCGCTCGCCGCGCGCCAGGCAGACCCGCGGACGCGCATCGTCCTGGTGGGCGATGGTCCCGCCGGACGCGCGCTGCGGACCCGGCATCCCGATTTCGTCTACGCCGGCATGCGGCACGGCACCGACCTCGCCACGCACTACGCGTCCGCCGACCTGCTGCTCTTCCCGAGCACCACCGAGACGTTCGGCAACGTCACCACCGAGGCGCTGGCGAGCGGGCTCGCGGTGTCCGCGTTCGACTACGCGGCCGCCAGGCAGCACATCCGGCACGAGGTTTCCGGTCTGCTCGCGCCGCCGGGCGACCGGCAGGCCTTCATCGTCAACGCGGCGCGGCTCGCCGCTGAGCCCGCGCTGCGCACGCGCCTTAGCACCGCAGCCGCAAACGTCGGCGCGACGCTCTCGTGGGAACGCGTCGTCGACGACCTGGAAGCCGTCTTCCGCGACCTCATCGACCGGCACGACCGCCGGCCGTCGCCCGCGCTCGGCATCAACCCCCGGCCTGCGAGGAACGACCGTGCTGCGTCCTGATCACTCGCCGCGACTGCGCGCCCTGCTCACCCTGGATGCCGCCGCGACCGCGCGCGCCAACCGCGCGATCGATGTGCGCGGCGTGCGACCGCTCTTCCGCGCCGTGAGCCGCCTCGGCGACGGCCTCCTCTGGTACGCGATGATGGCCGCGACGCTCGCCGTGCACGGCCGCGAGGGACTGGTTCCGGTGCTGCACATGGTGCTCGTCGGCGTGCTCGGGCTCGCCATCTACCGGGTGTTGAAGACGCGCACCGCGCGGCCCCGGCCCTACGAGGTGCACGCGGCGATCCGTCTCGGCACGGACCCGCTCGACCCGTTCAGCTTTCCCTCGGGCCACACGCTGCACGCGGTCGCGTTCTCGATCCTCTTCGCCGCGTACTACCCGGTGACAGGGCCGTTCGTGCTCGCGTTCGCGGCGCTGGTCGCCGTCTCGCGCCTCGTGCTCGGCCTGCACTATCCGAGCGACGTGCTCGCGGGCGCCGCGATCGGCGCGACGCTCGCGCTCGGCTCGCTGGTGCTGCTGCCGAATTGAACGGCGCGCGTCGAGGCGCTACAGCACTGCCTCGACCCGCTCGACGATGGTCCGCAGCACCTTCACGCGCGCGAACTGCTTGTCCTCGGCCTCGACCAGCGTCCACGGCGCGATCTCGGTGGAGCTGCGCTCCACCATGTCGCAAACCGCCTGCTCGTACCCGTTCCACTTGCGGCGGTTGCGCCAGTCCTCTTTGGTGATCTTGAAGCGCTTGAACGGCGTCTTCTCGCGCTCGCGAAAGCGGCGGAGCTGCTCGTTCTTGCTGATCTGCAGCCAGAACTTCACCACCACCGTGCCGGCGTTGACGAGCTGCTCCTCGAAGTCGTTGATCTCGCCGTAGGCACGCATCCAGTCCGCGGTCGAGCAGAAGCCCTCGACGCGCTCGACGAGGACGCGCCCGTACCAGGAGCGGTCGTAGATCACGACGCCGCCCGGGCGCGGCAGCCGGCGCCAGAAGCGCCAGAGATAGGGCTGGGCGAGCTCCTCGTCGGTGGGCGCCGAGACCGGGACGATGGCGTACTGGCGCGCGTCGAGCGCGGCGACAACGCGTCGCACGGCACCGCCTTTCCCGGCCGCGTCGGTGCCCTCGAAGACGCAGATGAGGGAATGGTTGCGCATGAACTTCTTGGAGCGCACCGACGCCGCGAGCTTGCGCTGCCAGCGCGCGAGGCTCTTCTCGTAGTCGACCTTGGCGAGCTTCTTCGCGAGGTCGAGGTTGCGGATCAGCGCGAGGTTGTCGGTGACCGGCATCGGCGGCGGGGCGAGCGCCCGCCGCTCGCGGTCGAAGCGCTGCTTGAGGCGCGCCTGGAGCGCGTCGAGCAGCAGCTTGCCGACGGTGAGGAAGCGGTAGCGCTCGTCGGTGCCCTCGATCACCGCCCACGGCGCCTCGGCGGTGCTCGTCTCGCGCAGCATGCGCTCGGCCACCGCGCGCGCCTTGGAATAGATGCGGAAGCGCTCCCAGTCGTCCTTCTCCACGGGCCAGGCGACGTCGTCGCGGCGGTGCAGCCGCTTGAGCCGCTTCTTGTGCTCGCCCTGCGGGAGATGGATCCAGAACTTCATCACGAGCGTGCCCTCCTCGACGAGCATGCGCTCGAGGTGGCGGATGCGGTCGAGGGCGCGCTCGAAGCGGAACTCGTCGAGGTGGCCGTCGATGCGCCCGGCCATCGCGTCGTGGTACCAGGCGTTCATGAATATGCCCAGGCTGCCCTTGGGCGGGAACTCGCGCCAGTAGCGCCAGCCCGCGGGGCGCCCGCGCTCCTCCTCGCCGCGCGGGCCGAAGGCGCGCACGCGGATGTGACGCGGGTCCATCCACTCGATGAGCTTGTTGGCGGTCTCGCCGCGCCCGCCCATCTCCACGCCGGAGATGATGATGAGCACCGGGAAGCGCTTCGACTGCAGCAGCTCGTACTGCGCGTTGAGCAGCGCCTCGCGCAGCCGCGGCTCCTCGCGCTCGTAGACGTCCTTGGCGATGCGGTGACCGATCTCCGCGGCTTCGAGCATGGCTGTCCTCCCTGATCGACGGCCCCTGCCGCGACTCGGTCGGTCGCCGCTTCGAGCCCGGGACGCTCGCGCGCCTTCGTCCCCTGATTGCCTCGTCTTCGCCGACGGCCCGCCGCGCTGCGCGCCGGTCAGTCCCAGAACGTGTCGCAGTCGATGAAGTCCTCCCAGCGGTCGGCGAGCTCGCCGAGCCCGTGGTGGGCGGCGCCCGCGACCCAGCCGCGCACGAGCGCGAGCGCGGTGGCGTCGGGCGGGCTCTTGCCGGCGGCCGCGATCTCGCCGAGCAGGCGCTCGGTCACCGCGGCGTCGTTCAGCGCGCCGAGCGAGTCCTGCAGTCCGGAGAGCGCAGCCGTGTAGCGCCGCGTCTTCTTGCGGCCGAAGAGCGGCGCGAAGAACTCCGCGGCGTAGCGCAGCTTCTTGCCGGCGATGCGCGCCGCGTGCCGCTCCTCGGGCGTGGCGGCGGCGAGATGCGCGCCGCGCTTCTTCAGCTTCTTGTGACGCTGCCGCAGGACCTGGCCGGCGTACTCGCGTACCGGCTGCGCGAGCCAGGCGCTCGCCTCGTCCTTCGCCGCGAGCGTGTCGTCGCTCAACGCGAGCCCGAGCGTGAGCAGCAGTCGCGGGTAGCGCGGCGAGCGCAGCACTTCCGCGGCGGCACGGCCGTGCGCGCGCCGCAGCTGCCCGGCGCGCACGCGCAGTCCGGCAAGGCCGCCGGCATCGCGGAACGCGGCCACGATCGGCGGCAGCGTCTCGGTGGCGAACACGTCCCAGTCGCGCGCCGGGCCGAGCGCGTTCTGCAGCCAGCGCAGCTCCTCGAGCAGGTCGGGGTGCGACGAGGCGAGTATCGGCGCCTTCGCGAGCGCGAGGCAGGAGCGCAGGCGCCGGAGGCCGACACGCAGCTGGTGCAAGAACTCGGGATCGCGGCCGACGATCGTGCCGGCCTCGTTCGCCTGCATCTGCGCGATGCAGCTCCAGCTGATCGCGCGCAGCGTCGCCGCGGCGTCGAGCGACGCGTCGAGCGCCACCGGTTTCGCCTTCTGCGGGGCGTCGACCAGTCCCTGCGCGAGTGCATAGCCGCGCTCGGCCTTGCTGCGGTGGCCGAGCGTGAGCGGCACGTTCTCCTGCACCGAAAGCGCGAACCGGAACGCGGCGGCGGCCTCGCCGCCCTTGATCTCGATCTCGATCTCGGAAATCGGCTCGGAGTGCCGCCCGGCGCGGATCGCGCCCGAGTCGGCGGCGAGCTCCGCGTGCGTGCCGGCGCCCAGCGCGAGCGGCAGCGTCGTGCGCTCGAACTCGGTGGTGAAGTGCGGCCGCAGCTGGCCGCGCACCTCCTCGCGCGCGAACACCTTTGCGAACGGCGAAGCGTCGAGCACGTCGAGGTTCACGCGCTCGGCCATCAGCGGCCATTCGAGCTCGTCGCGCGTATGCAGGCCCGCCGCGCTGCTGCCGCCGCCCTTCAGCGTCTGCACCCAGCGCGCCCCCTCGCGGCGCACCCGCAGCGTGAGCGCCGCGGCCGCCAGCGCGCGCCCGGGCGTGTCGTAGTAGGTGGCGCGGTACTGCGCTCGCTTCGCACGCCCGCGCTTCGCCGCGGCCACCGCCGGATGACGCAGGAACGCGCGCATGTCGCCCGGCGCGACGAGGAGCTTCAGCTCCACCTCGCGCGGCGCGCGATCCTGCGGCTTGGGCTCGGCGGGCAGCGCGTTCGCGACCGCCGGCGCCGCCGGCTCGTTCATCGGCGCACCGCGGAGAAGACGCCCGGGACCTCGCGGATCAGCGCCAGGGTGCGCGAGAGCTGGTCGAGATCGGCGATCTCGACCGTGAACCCCATCGTCGCCACGTGCTGGCGGCTCGCGGTGTTGACGCCGGTCACGTTGATCCGCTCGCGCGCGAAGATCTCCGAGATGTCGCGCAGCAGCCCCTGGCGGTCGTGCGCGTGCACGAGGACGTCGGCTTCGTAGACGCCGCCGCCCACCGCTCCCCATTGCGTCTCGACCACGCGTTCGGGGTGCTGCTCGATGAGCGAAGCCGCGCTGCGGCAGGTGGCGCGGTGGATGGAGATGCCGCGACCGCGCGTGACGAAACCGACGATCGCATCCGGCGGCGCGGGCTTGCAGCATTTCGCGACCTGCGTCAGCAGCCGGTCCACGCCGACGACCAGGATACCGCTCGACGTTCCGGTGTCGCGGCTCTTCTTCTTCGCCACGATCGCCGGCTCTTCGGCGGGCGGCGGCTCGGCCTCGCGCATCGCGTTCTGCAGGTCGCGCGAGCGGATCTCCTCGCGCCCCACCGCCACGAACAGCTCCTCGGCCTTGGTGAAGCCGAGCTTCTGCGCCAGCGCGTCGAGCTTCGCGTTCGTCTGGCCTTCGCGCTGCAGCTCGCGCTCGACGATCGCGCGCCCCTCGGCGATCGTCTTCTCCAGGTCCTGCGCGTTGAACCACTGCCGCACCTTGTTCCTGGCGCGGGAGCTCGCGAGGTAGCCGAGCTGCGGGTTCAGCCAGTCGCGCGAGGGTCCGCCGGACTTCGCGGCGACGATCTCGACCCGCTGGCCGTTCTCGAGCCGGGTGTCGAGCGGCACCATGGCGCCATCGACCTTCGCGCCGCGGCAGCGATGGCCGAGGTCCGTGTGCAGCGCGTAGGCGAAGTCGATCGGCGTCGCGCCGCGCGGCAGGTCGATGACGCGTCCCTGCGGCGTCAGCACGTAGACGGTCTCGTCGAGCGCGGCGCGCTTGTACTGCTCCTTCCAGTCGGCGGAGTCGACGACCTCGTCGCGCCACGCCAGCACCTGGCGCAGGAACGCGATCTTGTCGTCGAAGGGATCGAGCTTCGCGCCTTCCTTGTAGCGCCAGTGCGCGGCGATGCCGAGCTCGGCGTGCCGATGCATCTCCCAGGTGCGGATCTGCACTTCCAGCGGCCGGCCGTCGCTGCCGACCACCGCCGTGTGCAGCGAGCGGTAGTGGTTGCCCTTGGGCCGCGAGATGTAGTCGTCGAACTCCCGCGGGATCGGCGTCCACAGGTTGTGCGCGACGCCGAGTGCCGTGTAGCAGTCCTTCACCGAGTGCACGAGCACGCGCAGGCCGCGCACGTCGTAGACCTCGCTGAAGTCGAGCGACTTGCCGCGCATCTTGTTGTAGATGGAATAGATGTGCTTCGGCCGCCCGGCGACGTCGGCCTCCACGCCCGCCTCGCGCAGCTCGTGCTCGAGGGTGGCGATCGCGGCCGCGATGAAGCTCTCGCGCTCGGCGCGCTTCTCGTCCAGCATCGAGGCGATGCGCTTGTAGAGCGCCGGTTCGAGGAAGCGGAACGACAGGTCCTCGAGCTCCCACTTGAGCTGCCAGACGCCGAGGCGGCTGGCGAGCGGCGCGTAGAGATCCATCGTTTCCTGCGCCACCGGGCGCCGCACTTCGTCGGGCCCCTTGGCGAGGAAGCGCAGCGTCTGCGTGCGGCTCGCGAGGCGGATGAGCACGACGCGCACGTCCTCGACCATCGCGAGCAGCATCTTGCGCAGCACCTCGGCCTGCTCGGCGCGACCGGGGGTGCGGTCCTCGACGAGGCCGCGCGTGACGACGCGCAGCGTGTTGAGCCTGCCGATGCCGGCGACGAGACCCGCCACGGCCGCGCCGAAGAGCGTCGTGAGCTGCTCGTGCGCACGGTCGAGATAGGCCGGCACCGCGAAGAGCAGCCCGGCAGCGCGCGTGTCGCCGTCGAGGCGGAGCTCCGCGAGCCGCTCCGCGAGGCCGAGAGCGTGCTCGAGCGCCATCTCGCCCGTCCCGAGCACCTTGCCCTCGTAGAGCGGCGCAGCGAAGTCGCGGGCACGCAGGACGAGGTCGCGTTCGGCCTCGGCGAGCCCGACGACGAGCGACTCAGGGGAGCCCGCGGTCTCGCTGCCGCTGAAGCGCACGACGGTGACCATGCGGCGATTATGCCACCCGCTTCCCGGCGCGCCCCCGGGAGGCGTGCTCGCGTACCATAGCGCCGTTTCCATCCACGAGCGACGCGCGCGCATGGGCCTCATCCGATCGTGGCGGCGCAAAAGGCGCCTCGAACGCCGGCGCATCGACGCGGCCCTCTGGGCGCGCGTCGTCGGCACCTACGAGTTCCTCGCCGACCTCTCTGCAGACGAGCGCGAGCGCCTGCACGCCCTCGTCGTCCACTTCCTCGCCGAGAAGGAGCTCGCGGGCGCCGGCGGCATGGACCTCACCGACGAGGTGTGCGTGGCGATCGCCGCGCAGGCCTGCCTGCCGATCCTCGAGCTCGGGCTTGACTGGTACGACGGCTTCGTCGGCATCGTCGTCTATCCGGGGCAGTTCCAGGTGCGCCGCACCGAGGTCGACGACGACGGCGTGATGCACGAGTGGGACGACGAGCTCTCCGGCGAGGCCATGCCCGGTGGTCCCGTGGTCCTCTCGTGGGAGGACGTCGGCCTGGCCGGCGCCGGCTACAACGTCGTCATCCACGAGTTCGCGCACAAGCTCGACATGCTGCACGGCGACGCCGACGGCTACCCGACGGCGCACCCCGACATGGACCAGGAGGAGTGGCACCGCGTCCTCGAGGTGACCTACGTGCGCCTCTGCGACAAGGTCGATCGCGGCCGCACCACGCCCTTCGACGAGTACGCGGCGGAGCACCCGGCGGAGTTCTTCGCGGTGATGACCGAGGAGCTCTTCACCGACCCGGTGCTGCTCAAGGAGGAGTACCCGACGCTCTACGGCCAGCTGGTGCAGTTCTATCGTCAGGACCCGGCCGCGCGGGTGAGGCGCAAGCCCGAGCGCTGAACGCCGCGTCGAGCCTGCTTCAGCGCCGCTGCAGCGCCGCCCAGGCGGCGAGCACGAGTGCCGCCGCCGCAGCCGCGGGCTCGGGCGGGTCGAGGCGCAACCCCGAGACGTCCTCCACGAGGACGCGCTTCAGCTTGCGGCTCTGCAGGTTCGCCGGGCGCACCGGGAAGCCATACTGCGCGTAGCGGTGCCGCTCGATCGCGGTCTCCGCCTCCGGCGCGGCGTCGAACCACATCCACTCGGCGGCGAACCGCTCCGCGACGTCGTGCAGTCGCTCCGCGACGTGGTCGCTCATCGCCTCGGGCGCGGCGAGCGCCTCGATCTCCGCACCATCCGCGGCGACGGTCGCGCGCCAGCACCATTCCGGGTCCAGCCCCTCGCTGAACGCGACGCTCCGCTGCGCCGCCTCGCAGAGGAAGAACGCGTGGCGCTCGGCGGTGGCGAGATAGCCGAGCCAGGTTTCGGTGCCGCGCGAACGTTCCATGACCATTGCATGGCGAAGCTCACCGTCGCGGGAGGCGAGCACGGAGGCAGCCGCTGCACCCCCGTCCGGCGTCGCCGGCGCGTGGGAATCGCCCTCCCATTCGAGCCGGCCGGCCGCGAGCCGCGCACGCCTGACGACGCCTCCTTCCGGCTCGCGCCATTCGACGATGCACTCGAGTCCCGGATGCGCGGCCGAGGCCTCGACGAAGGGCGGGAACGGCACGCCGCGGTCGCAGGCGAGCCGCCAGTCGAGCTGGTCGCGATCGTGCAGCTCGCGACAGCGGATCTCCGGAAACTCGGCGGCGAGCTGCGCGTTGGCGCGGCGCCGGAACGCGTTCCGCGCCTCCGCGTCGCCTCGCACGCGCACCGTAGCTTCGATACGTTCCGTCAACGCGCCTCCCCAACATCGTTCGCGCCGGTGTGCGCCCTGCCGTGCACCCCGACAACGCCCCGCGCCCCGTTGTGGGGCGCTCCGTCACTCTACCGCCGCGCCTCTGGCGTCGGCAGTGCAGACTTGACTGAGGAGCAGGAAGCCTCGACGTCGTCGGGCGGCTTGGCGTGCCGCCGCGTCTTTCCGATATGCCGGTCCTTCGCGACCGCCGCCGCAATTGTATCGGCCGTCGCGAGGTGGCACAGGCGTTGCGTCGGCACCCGCCGACCTTCCTGCCGGGGCCCCGCGCCGTGTCGGCCGCAGCAGTTCGTCGCGGGTTCCCGCCGACCGCGACGATTCGCGCCGGGCGCTTGAACGCCGCGGCGCTTCAGGCACACTTGCAAGTCGCGATCTGCAGGTGCGAAACCATGACAAGCACAATCACATCGACCCTTTCGCAAGAGCAGCACCAGCAGCAGGGCGGACGGCCGTCGCCGGTGTTCTACGACGAGATGCGCGGCCTCGACGGCGAGGTGCTGCCGCACTACCGCGAATACCAGGAATGGCTCGGGTCCATTCCGGCCGACCGCCTCAAGCAGAAGCGCCACGAGGCGGAGGTGATGTTCCACCGCACCGGGATCACGTTCGCGGTGTACGGCGACGAGGGCGGCACGGAGCGCCTCATCCCGTTCGACATCGTGCCGCGCATCCTCGCCGCCGAGGAGTGGGTGCTGCTCGAGCAGGGTCTGCGCCAGCGCGTGCTCGCGCTCAACAAGTTCCTGCACGACGTCTACCACGAGCAGGCGATCCTCAAGGAAGGCATCATCCCGCCGCGGCGCGTGACGGAGAACGCCGAGTACCGGCCCGTCATGCAGGGGCTCGACGTGCACAACGACATCTACGCGCACGTCGCCGGCGTCGACATCGTGCGCGCCGGCAGGGGCGAGTTCTACGTGCTCGAGGACAACCTGCGCGTGCCCTCCGGCGTCTCGTACATGCTCGAGGACCGCAAGGTGATGATGCGGCTCTTCCCCGAGCTGTTCGCGCGCTACCAGGTCGCGCCGGTGGACCACTATCCCGACCTGCTGCTCGACACGCTGCGGCAGGCGGCGCCCGAGGGCGTCGCCGACCCCACGGTGGCGCTGCTCACGCCGGGGCAATACAACTCGGCATACTTCGAGCACACCTTCCTCGCGCAGCAGATGGGCATCGAGCTGGTCGAGGGACAGGACCTCTTCGTCCGCGACGAGACGGTGTACATGCGCACGACCTCCGGGCCGCGGCGCGTCGACGTGATCTACCGCCGCATCGACGACGACTTCCTCGACCCGAAGGTGTTCCGCTCCGATTCGATGCTCGGCGTGCCCGGGCTCTTCTCCGCGTACAAGGCCGGCCGCGTGACGCTCGCCAACGCCATCGGCACCGGCCTCGCCGACGACAAGTCCATCTATCCGCACGTGCCGGACATGATCCGCTTCTACCTCGCCGAGGAACCGATCCTCAACAACGTGCCGACCTACCAGCTGCGCAAGAAGGAGGACATGCAGTACACGCTCGAGCACCTCGAGGAGCTGGTGGTCAAGGAGGTGCACGGCTCGGGCGGCTACGGGATGCTCGTCGGCCCGGCGTCGACGGCCGCCCAGCGCGCCGAGTTCCGCGAGCGCATCCTCGAGCATCCCGACAAGTACATCGCGCAGCCGACGCTCGCGCTCTCCACCTGCCCGACCTTCGTCGAGTCGGGGATCGCGCCGCGCCACATCGACCTGCGGCCCTTCGTGCTCTCGGGCAAGGACATCCGCATGGTGCCGGGCGGGCTTTGCCGCGTGGCGATGCGCGAGGGATCGCTCGTCGTCAACTCCTCGCAGGGCGGCGGCACCAAGGACACCTGGGTGCTCGAGGCGTGACGCGCCCGGGCGCCCCCCTCGTCCCGCGCGCCGCCGCGCGCGCGGGCATCAACGCCGACCGCGAACGAAACGCATGCTGAGCCGCACCGCGAACGATCTCTTCTGGATGTCGCGCCAGGTCGAGCGCGCGGAGAACACCGCGCGCATGATCGACATCACCTACCGCATGTCGATGCTCCCCTACCGGGTCATGGAACCGGGGGAGAAATGGGCCGAGCCGTGGGCGGTGCCGCTCGTCATCACCGGGCTGGCGACCGCCTACTACCAGCAGTATCCGGAAGTGACGCCCGAGAACGTGCTGCGCTTCATCGTGCTCGACCCCACCAACGCGTCGTCGATCTACTGCATGCTGCACGACGCGCGCGAGAACGCGCGTGCGCAGCGCGGGGCGATCGCGGTCGAGATGTGGGAGAGCCTCAATGCCACCTGGCTCGAGATCCGCGGCAAGACCTACGAGGACATCGCCGGCGGCGTGTCGGAGTTCTTCGACTGGGTGAAGGATCGCAGCCATCTCTTTCGCGGCGTCACCTTCGGCACGATGCTGCGCGACGAGGCCTACAAGTTCATCCGCCTCGGCACCTTCCTCGAGCGCGCCGACAACACGGCGCGCATCCTCGACGTGAAGTACCACACGCTGCTGCCGAGCGTGCAGGACGTCGGCGGCGCGGTGGACTACTACCAGTGGTCGGCGCTGCTGCGCTCGGTCTCGGCGTTCAACCCCTACCGCAAGATCTACCGCGACGTCATCACGCCACGGCGGGTCGCCGAGCTGCTCGTGCTGCGCGAGGACATGCCGCGCTCGCTGCACGCCTGCATGAACGAGATCTACTCGATCGTGAGCGCGGTGACCGAGGGCCGGAAGCTCGAGCCCGAGCGCCTCGCCGGCGAGATCCACGCCCAACTGCACTACGGCCGGGTGGAGAAGATCTTCGAGCAGGGCCTGCACGAATACCTGCTCGACTTCCTGAACCAGATCAACCAGCTGAACGACGAGATCAACCGGCACTTCCTGGTGCCGGTGTACGAGTAGCCAACCGGCGCGGGATGCGAACATGAACGCCTCGGCACCCCGCTCCGCCGCTGCCGGGAGCGCCTCTCGCGGGACATTCGTGAACGACGCCCGTTCCGGCAGCGGCCGGCGGCCTATGTCCTTGCGGAGCAAAAACCCTTTCCCTATTCTCGCGGATCCTTCGCGGAAGACCATACGACATGACTTATTGCGTGGGCATCCTGCTCGACGCGGGCCTGGTGCTCGCCTCCGACTCGCGCACCAATGCCGGCGTGGACCAGGTGTCGAGCTTCCGCAAGATGCGCACCTTCGAGCGCCCGGGCGACCGCGTGATCGTGATCATGAGCTCGGGCAACCTCTCGGTCACGCAGAACGCGATCAACCAGCTCGAGCAGAACGCGCGGCGCGTGGACGGGGCGCTCACGCTGTGGAACGCGCAGTCGCTCTTCGACGTGGCGCAGCTCCTCGGCGACTGCCTGCGCGAAGTGAAGCGGCGCGACGGTCCCTACCTGATGCAGAACAACATCGACGCGAACGCGTCCTTCATCCTCGGCGGCCAGATCCAGGGCGAGCCGATGCGGCTCTTCCTCGTCTACGCCGAGGGCAACTTCATCGAGGCGACCCCGGAGACGTCGTTCTTCCAGATCGGCGAGACGAAGTACGGCCGGCCGATCATCGACCGCGTCATCAAGCCCGGCACGAGCCTCGTCGACGCCACCAAGTGCGTGCTGGTGTCGTTCGACTCGACGATGCGCTCGAACGTGTCGGTGGGGCTGCCGATCGACCTGCTCGTCTACGAGGCGAATTCGCTGCGCGTCACGATGCAGCGGCGCATCCTCGAGTCCGACCCGTACTTCAACATGATCCACTCGCAGTGGGGCGAGGGCCTGCGGCGGGTGTTCGCACACCTGCCGAACCCGACCTGGGACGAGTAGCAGGGATCAGAGGTCAGGGATCGGGGATCAGGAAATCCCCGATTCCTGGAATACTGTTTCCTGATCACTGATTCCTGATC
>Ga0209254_10000232_pt1 | contig 41323 bp, 43 predicted proteins | sample FrelakmetDIP11DI_FD_187148 | JGI IMG/M metagenome (GOLD analysis project Ga0209254, IMG submission 187148) | Freshwater lake sediment microbial communities from the University of Notre Dame, USA, for methane emissions studies - DIP11 DI (SPAdes)... | ecosystem: Environmental > Aquatic >... | reverse complement strand
TGCTAAAGTTAAAGCGGGTGGTAGTGGTGTTTGGGGTCCTATGCCAATGCCAGCTAATAGTCCACAAGTAAAAGACGAAGATATCAAATCAATCGTTCAATGGATTTTGGCAATGTAATATTGGCTAAAGCCAAGTTAAAAAGCCAGCTCAAAATAGCTGGCTTTTTTGTGGCTTAATTTATACAAATCTAATTTACTTAATAACGCCAAACAAGTATAAAAATACTGCGGCAATCGCAATTGGTGCAATAATGTTATTGGCGGCGCGCCATAATTTAAAAGTCCGATCCTTCAAATCCAATTCTTCCTGAACATGATTTTTCTTCATATAATAGCCTACAAAAATTGCCATAAGCAAACCGCCGAGCGGCAGCAATATGGTGGATGTGAGTTTATCGAGGGTTTCAAAAATATTCAGGCCGAACACGATTTTAATCTCTTTCCACTCATTAAAGGAAAGTACAACCGTAACACCCAATAACCAGACAATTATGCCAATGCCCCAGGCGGCAGTTTTACGTCTAATTTTGGTATTCTCTACTATCCACGCGATTGCAGGTTCCACCAGAGAAATTGAAGACGTCCAGGCTGCAAATGCCACTAGCATAAAAAACAGCGTGCCGATGAGATTGCCCCAAGGCATGTGACCAAAGGCAATGGGGAGTGTTTGAAAAATCAAGCCAGGCCCTGCGTTGGGTTCTAAATGATTGGCAAAAACTAGCGAGTAAATTGCTAAACCAACCAGCAATCCAAGCGCTGTATCTACAAGTGCAATATAAATGGTCGTGCGTGCAATCGAGACATTACGCTGCAGGTATGAACCATATACCATGACGGCTCCCATGCCCAAACTGAGGGAGAAAAAGGCATGCCCAAGCGCAGATAAAACTGCAATAGGTGTAATTTTTGAAAAGTCTGGTTTAAACATAAATTGATATGCAGTTTGCATATCGCCAACCGACATGCTGTAGCCGAGTAAGACCAGCAAAATCGCAAACAAAGCGGGAATAAGGATGTTGTTAGCTTTCTCCAGCCCGGAGTTTACGCCATGCGCAACCACGGCCATGGTCATGAACATAAAAACGGTGTGCCAAAATAGTAAATTGACTGGGGAAGCGAGTAAGTCGTCAAAATTTGCACTAGATTGTGCCGCTGTAATATTACTGAAAGTATTTCTGGCCGCCTCCACAATGTAGCTTAACACCCAACCACCGATCACGCTGTAAAAACCCAGTATCAGCAAGCCTGTTATCATTCCCATGCCACCCAGATACTTCCAGTAATGAGATGCTTGCGCCTCGCTGGCGAGTGCTTGCATGCCATCGTACGGATTCTTCTGTGCCCGGCGCCCAAGCAAAATTTCAGTCATCATGAGTGGGATGCCTACCAGAAAAATACAGGCAATAAACACTAGCACAAAAGCACTACCGCCATTCACGCCAATCATGTATGGCAACTTCCATATGTTGCCGAGGCCAATAGCAGAGCCGGCAGTAGCCAGCATGAAGGTCCAGCGATTTTTCCAAGTGCTACGATGGATGCTCATGATTTTTTATTTTTTAAGGGATGAAAAATAACGCACAGTTTCTTGACGGATAATTGGGGAAAGCCATAAAAGTGCAATTAAATTGGGGATTGCCATCATGCCGTTCATCAGGTCTGAGAAGTTCCAAACGAACTCTAGACTTACCATTGCACCCACCATGACGGCCACGGTAAAAAATACGCGATAAATTTTAATAGAACGCTCACCAAATAGGTATTCAATGGCTTTTTCGCCGTAATAGTTCCAGCCAATCAGCGTAGAGTAGGCAAAAAGTGCTGTAGCTACAGCAACAATGATGTTGCCCGCATCACCTAGTGTTTCTGCCATGCTTGCGCTGGTGAGACTGGCAGCGCTCACGCCTTGTGTCCAGCTAGCGGCGGTTAAAATCACCAGAGCGGTCATAGTGCATACTACTAGGGTATCGATAAACGTTTGAGTCATGCTGACCAGAGCCTGTTTGACTGGGTCGTTGGTGCGCGCTGCTGCTGCTGCGATTGGCGCAGACCCTAAGCCAGACTCATTCGAGAATACCCCGCGTGCAATACCAAAGCGCATAGCAGCTGCAATTGTTGCACCAACAAAACCGCCGGAAGCCGCCGCCGGGTTAAATGCGTGGTAAAAAATCAGCTGGAATGCATGCGGAATTTGGTCTGCGTTTATGGTTAACACCCAGAGGCTGGCACCTACATAAATCACAATCATAAATGGCACAAGAAATGATGTGAATTTACCAATAGTGCGGATACCGCCAAGTATCACCAAGCCAGTCAGCAGTGTGAGCACAATACCGGTGATTTCGGCGGGAATGTTAAAAGTGGCTTCGAAAATCTTAGCTGTTGCATTGGCTTGTGTCATATTGCCGATGCCGAAAGTCGCACAAGCTGTAAATATTGCGAACAACGTGCCTAGCCACGGCAAACCTACACCCTTGGAGATATAGTACATGGGCCCGCCACGCATACCGTGTGCACCTTTTTCACGGTATTTTACTGCAAGCACTGCCTCGCTGTATTTGGTGGCCATACCCACTAGGCCGGTTACCCACATCCAGAATACTGCGCCTGGGCCACCCATAGTAATTGCAGTAGCGACACCGACAATGTTGCCGATACCTACTGTGGCAGCCAGCGCAGTCATTAGCGCAGCAAAATGGCTAATGTCACCTTCATGGCCGTGATCTTTATGCAGAACGAGTTTAAATGCATGAGGCAGTGCGCGGAACTGCATGCCTTTTAGGATAATGGTGAGATATAAGCCCGTACCAACGAGTAACGTTAGCATAAGTGGCCCCCACACAATACTTGATAATGTGGCGACGATTTTTTCTAATGCCTGCATTTTTTCTCCCTATATTAAGAGAATTATAGCCACAAACTGCAGATTAACAGCTAGATACTATAACCAGTCTTTATTAATCAAAAAGTCAGTATAAAGTTTGGCTTCTGCGCTGCCGTTTTCCGGTTTCCAGTCGTAGCGCCATTTTACAATGGGCGGCATTGATAACAAGATAGACTCGGTACGACCGTTGGATTGAAGTCCGAAAATGGTGCCGCGGTCGTAAATCAAATTAAACTCGACATATCGCCCCCTGCGGTATGCTTGAAAATCGCGTTCACGTTCACCATAAGGTGTGTCTTTACGGCGTTGCACAATTGGCAAGTAGGCTTGCAAAAATGCATCACCAACAGCGCGATGAAACTCGAAACTACGCTCAAACCCCAGATCGTTAAAGTCATCATAAAAAATACCGCCAATGCCACGTGGTTCTTTGCGATGTTTTAAATAGAAATATTCGTCACATTCTTTTTTAAATTTTGGATAATAGCTTGTACCAAATGCATCAATTGCTGTTTTAATGGTGCGGTGAAAATGCACGCAATCTTCTTCAAAGCCGTAGTAGGGGGTTAAATCCATGCCACCGCCAAACCACCAAATATCTTTGTCTGAGCTGTTTTGAGCTTTTGCTACAAAAAAGCGTACATTCATATGCACTGTTGGTACATACGGATTACGCGGGTGGAATACGAGTGATACGCCCATAGCTTCCCATGGGCGACCTGCCGCTTCAGGGTGCGCTGCGCTTGCAGAAGGTGGAAGTTTGCTGCCCAGTACATGAGAAAATCCCACGCCAGCGCGTTCAAATACATTGCCTTCTTCCAGCATGCAAGAGTTACCACCACCGCCTTCCGGACGTTGCCAGCTATCTTGTAAAAAGTTTTTGCCATCGACCAGTTCTACGGCTTCTACGATTTTTGCCTGTAAGTTTTGTAAGTAACTTAATACTGCTTGTGTATTCAAAATAACTTAACCTTTAATCGCCCTGAAACCGATATCGGTACGAAATTGGGCGCCATTAAACTTAATTCCATCAATGATTTTATAGGCTTGCTGTTGGGCGAATTTTACAGTCTCACCAAGTGTTGTCACACATAACACGCGCCCGCCGCTAGTAACCACTTTACCATCGACCAGCTGGGTTCCTGCGTGGAAAACCTGTGCATTGATCAACTCCTTCGGGAGTCCTGTAATTTCATCACCAAGGCGCGGTGAATCAGGATAATTATGCGAAGCCATTACCACACCAAGCGCAGTGCGCCTATCCCATTCGGCTTCAACTTTATCTAGTGTTCCATCAACTGCATGTTCGGCTAGCGTTACAAAGTCTGATTTTAGCCGCAACATGATCGGCTGCGTTTCAGGATCGCCCATACGGCAATTAAACTCTAAGGTTTTTATACTTCCATTTGGAGAAATCATCAAGCCAGCGTAGAGAAAGCCTGTATAAGGGATGCCATCTTTTTTCATGCCCTCAACGGTGGGGCGGATGACTTCGCGCATTGCACGCGCGTGAATTTCCGGCGTGACAACTGGGGCGGGGGAATACGCACCCATGCCGCCCGTATTCGGCCCTTTGTCACCGTCCAGCAGACGTTTGTGGTCTTGGCTGGTGGCGAGCGCCAGTATGTTTTTACCATCCACCATCACGATAAAACTGGCTTCTTCACCGGTTAAAAACTCTTCAATCACCACACGGGCGCCAGCAGAGCCGAGCTTGTTGTCTGACAACATGGCATCAATCGCAGAATGCGCTTCAGCATCATGCATTGCGACAACTACACCTTTACCAGCCGCCAAACCATCAGCTTTAATCACAATTGGCGCACCCTCTGCGCTTACGTAATCATGCGCCTTTTTAGCGTCGGTGAATGTTTGATACTTTGCGGTAGGGATGCCGTGCCGTTGCATAAAAGCTTTGGCAAAGTCTTTTGAGCTTTCTAACTGAGCTGCAGCTTTAGTTGGGCCGAAAATTTTTAGGCCAGCAGCACGAAAAGCATCGACCACACCTTGGCTTAATGGAGCCTCTGGCCCGACGATAGTCAAATAAATCTGCTCTTTTTGCGCAAATTCAAGCAATTCTTTAACGCTTGAAATAGGTACATTAACCATATCAGGGTTGAGCGCTGTGCCAGCATTGCCTGGGGCGACATAAACACGGCTCACTTCTTTGTTTTGCGCAATCTTCCAAGCAAGAGCATGTTCGCGACCACCACTGCCGATGACTAATATTTTCATTTTTCTAGTGCCTGAAATGGCGAATGCCAGTAAATACCATAGCCAATCCGTGTTCGTTTGCGGCGGCAATGACTTCTTCGTCGCGCATACTGCCCCCGGGATGAATTACGCAGCTTGCACCTGCCTCTGCTAGTACGTCGATACCATCGCGGAACGGGAAGAAAGCATCAGAAGCAACTACTGAGTCTTGCAGGCTCAAGCCGGCATTTTGGGCTTTAATGGCAGCGATCTTGGTGCTGTCCACACGGCTCATTTGCCCGGCGCCTACCCCCAACGTCATGCCATTGCCACAGAATACAATTGCATTGGATTTCACGTATTTAGCAACATTCCATGCAAATAACAAATCAGCCATTTGCTGTGGAGTAGGCTGTTTTATGGTGACGATTTTCAAGTCTGATTGTGAAATTTCGTGATTATCGGCGGTTTGGACCAACAAGCCCGAGCCAACACGCTTGCTGTCATGGGAATTTCTACCTTGCTCCCACGGCGTATTACCACCTTTGGGCAAAGCAATTTTAAGCACGCGTACGTTGGCCTTTGCTGCAAATACCGCCAAAGCCTCTTCGCTGTACTCGGGTGCAATCAATACTTCAACAAACTGTTTAGAAACGGCATCGGCAGCAGCTCTGTCAACTTTGGTGTTAAAAGCAATAATGCCGCCAAATGCGGATGTGGGGTCAGTTTGAAAAGCTTTGCTATAGGCTTCCAGCGCATCTTTACCTAAAGCCACACCGCATGGATTGGCGTGCTTCACAATCACGCATGTAGTCGTACTGAACGATTTTACAGCTTCCCAGGCGGCATCAGCATCCGCTATATTGTTGTAGCTTAGTTCTTTGCCCTGTATCTGTTGTGCCGTTACCAATGAACCTGGTGCGGGGTACAAATCGCGATAGAATGCGGCTGTCTGGTGTGGGTTTTCGCCGTAGCGCAAATCCTGCAGCTTCACAAAACGGCTATTCATCTGGGCAGGGTATGGGTTGCGCGAACCATCGGCATTAAAGCTGGAGAGATAATCACTAATTGCACCGTCGTAGTTGCTGATACGGTTAAACGCGGCAACAGAAAGTGCAAAAGTGGTTTTCTCCGATAGCGCGCCAGTGCTATTAAGTTCGTCCTCAACGGCTTGATACTGGCTGGCATCTGTTAGTACGGCCACATCTTTCCAGTTTTTGGCGGCTGAGCGCACCATGGCAGGGCCGCCGATATCGATATTTTCAATTGCATCTTCGAGCGTACAGTTAGGGTTTGCCACAGTTGCTTCGAACGGGTAGAGATTTACTACTACCATATCAATATTGGGAATGCCTTGTGCTTGCATCGCTGCGACGTGTTCCGGCAAATCGCGGCGACCCAGAATGCCGCCATGTACTTTGGGATGCAGTGTTTTTACGCGGCCATCCAGCATTTCCGGAAAGCATGTGTAGTCGCCGACTTCAGTCACAGGGATGTTGTTGTCACGAAATAGCTTCGCGGTCCCGCCAGTAGAAAGGATTTCGACGTTTAACTTTGTTAGCGCGGTTGCTAATTCCAATATCCCTGATTTATCAGAAACGCTGATGAGAGCTCTTTTGATCACAGCCATGTAATACTCTTAAAAATATGAAAAATTTATTGAAGGTTGTACTGCGCCATTTTTTTGCGCAACGTATTGCGATTTAGTCCCAGCATTTCAGCTGCTTTGCTTTGGTTGCCGCCTACCTTGTTCAGGATATACTCGATCATAGGTCTTTCAATGCATTGCAGTACCATTTCATGAATAGCGTGTGGCGGCTCACCGTTAAGGTGAGCGAAGTACTCATCTAGCGATTTTTTGACGCAATCGTTTAATTCGTTTGCCATGGTTATGCTGCCAATGCCTCGCTTGAAGGCTCTTCTTGTGCGTAAACCAGGCGATCATTCTTGGTTTTTAGATCAGCAAAAAAGTCGTTGATGGCACCCAATTGCAATTCAATAGTCTGCAACGTGTTCATGTTGTGACGGAATGCGGCTGACCCTGCCAAGCCCTTGGTGTACCAGGAGATATGTTTGCGTGCCACGCGCATGCCTGCCAAATCACCATAAAATGTATATAAATCATGCAGATGTTCCAGCATTACGGTGTGGATCTCATCGACTGTTGGCGGCAATAAATGCGTGCCAGTGTTTAGGTAATGTTCAATTTCCCTAAAAATCCAGGGCTTGCCTTGCGCAGCGCGACCAATCATCACTGCATCAGCGCCGGTGTAATCCAGTACGTGCTTGGCTTTCTCCGGTGTGGTGATGTCACCATTGGCAATGAGCGGGATTTTAATGGCTTGTTTGACTTCGGCGATCGTGTCGTATTCAGCCTCTCCAAGATAGGCGCAGGCACGGGTGCGGCCATGCATGGCAAGCGCCTGTACACCGATATCTTCGGCCATTTTTGCAATTTGCACCGCATTGCGGTTTTGTTTGTCCCAGCCGGTACGGATTTTTAGGGTTACAGGCACATCCACTGCACCTACCACAGCTTTAAGAATCTGTGCAACCAGTGGTTCATCTTTAAGCAACGCCGAACCTGCCATCACATTACAGATTTTTTTGGCTGGGCAACCCATATTGATGTCGATAATCTGTGCGCCGTTATCTACATTGTATTTGGCTGCTTCCGCCATCATTTTCGGATCTGCGCCGGCGATTTGTACCGAGATTGGGTCAACTTCACCTTCATGGTTGGCACGGCGGCGCGTTTTTTCGCTGCCGTATAGCAACGAGTTGGAAGTCACCATCTCAGAAACAGCCAGGCCGGCACCCATTTTTTTGCAAAGCTGACGGAAAGGCCTATCCGTGACGCCAGCCATAGGTGCGACGACAAGATTGTTCTTTAAAATGTGATGGCCGATTTGCATTTACTAATTGTTAGGCTGAAAGGTTGCCTATTTTATACGCAATCACTGTGACTTGACACTACTAACCGTTAATTTTTTTGTTTAATTTTTAGCTTTAAATTATGGCGTGGTAAGTTGCTCCAATTTGCCCAGCCAGATCATTGCATATTCACTTGTTTTCCCGCACATCTCCTCGCTAGGCTGCAAACTCGCACAAAAAACAGGGCGTTCTTGCTTGCCAAAAATCATGCAGCGATTTTCTTCATCCAGCTGCACGCAGCGCACGCCAGCGGATTTGCCATGCGGCATTCCAGGAATGGGGCTGTTGATAGATGGCGCGATGCAGCATGCACCACAATGCGGCCTACATTCCATTGTTATCTGGCGTATGCCAGCTGAAACCTAATGCAGAAACTCCAGCTTTAATTTCTTGCATGGCTAGTTGTACTTGTTCTGGCTTACCCTTAGCTCCTAGCTCAACACGGCGATTCGGTTTTAGTTTAGGTAGACTAAAAATTTTAATTTCAGAATATTTAGCTAGCATTTCATTCATTAAATCAATCAGTTGGCTTTCGATGCCATCGGGAATGATAATCGATTGCTCCAAATATTTTGCTTGGTGAAACAGGTGTGAATAATAGGTCTCCAGCACCCATCCCACCATAGGGTGCGCCATTTCAGGAAAGCCGGGCACAAAATAATGCTGGTGAATGCTAAAGCCCGCCACACGGTTGATGGGGTTGGGTATTAACTCACAACCTTTGGGGAAATCTGCCATGAGGACTCTTTTTGGGTAAGCGCCCTCACCATATTGTGCAACGATATTCGCCACCGCTCCTGCGTGGCGCTCTATGGGTATGCCGGTCGCATCTGCCGCGCACTGGCGCGTGTAGTCATCCGGCGTGGCACCGATGCCGCCAAAGCTGAATACCACATCGCCCCGCGCCATACTTGCTTTGAGCGAACCTGTGATTTCCTCTGGAATGTCACCCAAATAATTCGCCCAACTCAGCTGCAGACCACGCGCTTTGAGTGCTTGAATAGCAAACTGCAAATGTGCGTCTTTACGTTTTCCGGAGAGAATCTCATCGCCGATGATGTAAATGCCGAATTGTTCTTGGCGCATATGGTTGTAGTTCTTTGAAAATCATTAAATTGACGGTTATTATAGTTGCAATTCTTTAATAAAGTTTTGGTATGCACGATAATCAAACTGCTGAAATTTCAAATTCATTGGAACTTGAGTTTGATGGTAAGACATGCATCAAGTGTCATTACAAACGCCAACCTGCTGATAATGCGCCTGAGTGGGCATGCCCAAGCTGTGGTGTTGCCTATCTAAAGGCCGAGGCGGCCGCACGAGAAGAGCAGGCGCAGCTAGATCTGCAAAACAGAATTGAGCGCGTTAAGTTTATGGATGAGAACGAGAAGCTCGACCCGAAGGAGCAAGCTCAAGTAAAGTCAGACAAATCAATAGCTAAGCAGTTTTATATCTTAATATTTTTTGGAGGTATTACAGGGGGCATTACTTTTTTAATTGCTATGGCTATGGCGTTTAAACACCATAATTTTCCAGGCAAACATAATTGGGTGCACAGCCATTTTGCATGGCAAGTCAAAGCATTTTGGGATGCCACCATATGAGCAGGAGTTGGTTTCCTTATTGTGCTAGCCGGGCTTACTAGCTCAATTAAAAACAGCTTCAAAGATGGTATTGGCACCGGCTATGAGGTATATGGACAATTATTTGGATGGGTATTTGACCCCTTTTTTATGAAATGCCTTGCGGTAGGTGGTGTGGTAGTCATCATGGCAGGGGTCTGGCATCTAGTACGCATGATTCAAGGCTATCGCGCATTGCAACGCGACGAGCCCATATAGGTTAATGCCTCATTAGTGTGCACTTTCCCAATTGCTGCCTACGCCAACTTCCGCCAGCAAAGGTACATCAAGTTTAGCGACATTTTGCATCAATTCTGGCAATTTGGTTTTTACTAATTCCAGTTCATTATCAGGCACTTCCAGCACCAATTCATCATGCACTTGCATAATCAGTTTGCTTTGTAATTTTTCATCATTTAGCCATTTATCTACGGCAATCATGGCGAGTTTAATCAGGTCGGCCGCGGTGCCTTGCATCGGCGCATTGATGGCGGCACGTTCTGCGCCTGCCCGTTGCATGGCGTTGACGCTGTTAATGGCGGGTACCCAAAGTCGGCGCCCAAAATAGGTTTCCACATAGCCTTGCTGTTTGGCAAGTGCACGGGTGTTGTCCATATAGGCGCGCACACCGGGGTAGCGTGCAAAGTAGCGCTCGATATAGCTTGCGGCGGCGCTGCGTTCGATATTCAGGTTTTGTGCTAGGCCAAATGCGCTCATGCCGTAGATGAGGCCGAAATTGATGACTTTGGCATATCGGCGCTGTTCACTGTCGACGGTTTCTTTTTCAACGCCAAACACTTCAGATGCAGTGGCGCGATGGATGTCTTCATTGTTGGCAAAAGCTCTAAGCATGCCTTCATCTTGAGATAGATGCGCCATGATACGCAGCTCAATCTGTGAATAATCGGCTGATACAATATGACTGCCTTTGGACGCGATGAAGGCTTCGCGGATGCGGCGTCCTTCCTGGGTTCTGACGGGAATATTCTGCAGATTCGGGTCCGAGCTGGCAAGCCGTCCGGTAATCGCCACTGCCTGGTTGTAGCTTGTGTGCACCCGGCCCGTGTGCGGGTTAATCATCTTGGGCAGTTTGTCGGTGTAGGTGGATTTGAGTTTGGCCAGGCCGCGATACTCTAACAAAACTTTAGGCAACGGGTGATCCAGCGCAAGCTCCAACAGCACGTCTTCGTCTGTTGAAGGAGCTCCGCTTGGAGTTTTTTTAGTGGATTTAATCCCCAGTTTATCAAACAAGATTTCCTGCAGCTGCTTGGGCGAGCTTAAGTTGAATGGCTGGCCAGCCAGTGCGTAGGCCTGGTTCTCCAGGTTGACCAGCTTCATGCCGATTTCATTGCTTTGCCCATTCAGCATGACGGAATCAATCAGCACCCCGTTGCGCTCAATGGTAAACAAAATGTTGCAGACAGGCATTTCAATGTGGCTGTAAATATAATCCAGCTTGGCATCTGCGGCGATTTGCGGATACATGGCATTATGCAGCTGCAAGGTTATATCTGCATCTTCTGCAGCGTATTCTGCGGCGGTTTCTACCGTGACCTGGTTAAACCCAACCTGCTTCGCTCCTTTGCCGGCCACTTCTTCAAACTTGATTGTTTTAATGCCCAGATGCCGCTCACTCAAGTCATCCATGCCGTGCGATTTGTGCGATTCAAATACGTAAGACTGCAGCAAAGTATCGTGCGCGATGCCGTTAAGTTTTATATCGTGGTTGGCTAACACATGTTGGTCGTATTTGAGGTTCTGACCGACTTTTTTGATGAAAGGGTTTTCTAGAACCGGCTTGATTTTAGCCAGCGTCTCAGCAAAATTGAGCTGTTCTGGCGCATCGAAATAATCGTGTTTGAGCGGCAAATACGCAGCGCTGCCAGATTCGACGCTGAACGACAAGCCAACTATTTTTGCTGTCATCGGATCTAGCGATGTGGTTTCGGTGTCGAAGCAAACCAGTGGTGCAGACTGCAGTTTTGCCAGCCAAAGGTCTAACTGGTCATTCGTCAGAATGGTTTCGTAGTTGCGTGAATTGTTGGCAACATATTGTTTTGGAACAGATTTTTCATCAGAAATAGGCGCCTCGGTAGGCGCATGGGTATTGGGTTGCAGGGCAGTGGTTTTTGTATCGTTATTCGCTTGATTGTGATCCAATTCACGTCGCCATGTCTTAAAATCAAGGTGTTCATAAAGCTCGGCCAGCTTAGCTTTGTCTTGCGGCCGCGGAGCAAGGTCGCTGAGTTTTTCTTGAATGCCAACGTCACAGCGGATGGTAATGAGTTCGCGTGAGACTTCCAGCCAAGGCAATGCTTTGCGTAAGTTTTCGCCCACGACGCCGCTGATTTCATCGGCATGTGCGATGATGTTTTCTAGCGAACCATACTGTTTAAGCCATTTGACTGCGGTTTTCGGGCCGACTTTTTCCACACCCGGCACATTGTCAGAAGTGTCGCCAATCAGCATTAAATAATCAATCATCAGGCTAGGCGGGATGCCGAATTTATTTTCCACGCCTGCGGCATCCAGCATTTCATCGGTTTTCCTAAATGCATCGCGCATGGTGTTGACGACTGTGACATGTGAATTCACCAACTGAGAGATATCTTTGTCGCCTGTGCTGATAATGACACGCACATTCTCACGCTCGGCCTGTTTGGCAAGTGCGCCAATCACATCATCCGCTTCAACGCCTTCTTCCATGATGAGAGGCCAACCCATAGCTTTGATAGCCTCGTGCAGCATTGTGATCTGGGCACGCAATTCATCTGGCATACTGACGCGATTAGCTTTATATTCAGGGTAAATGTCATCGCGAAAGGTTTTGCCTTTGGCATCAAAAACACATGCGCTATAATCCGCTGGATAATCTTTGTGCAATCGGCGTAACATATTAAGCACGCCGTAAATTGCGCCCGTAGGTTCGTTCTGGCGGTTTCTCAGGTCGGGCATGGCGTGAAAGGCACGATACAGGTAGGATGAGCCATCCACTAATAACAACGTTTTCATATTAAGCTTTCAATTATTTCTAGGGCACTCAAATTATGGCTGTTGCAAAAAAAACTCCAACAATCACTGATCCTGATGTACAAGGTAATCGTTTAACCGGGCATGAGTCATGGCATGCATTCGAGATTATGGCAGAATTCGTGGATGCTACGGAACGACTTAAGGAAATTACGCCGGCTGTTTCAATTTTTGGCAGTGCACGCACCCAGCCAGATAGCCCTTATTACCAGCTGACTGAGCAAATTGCCAGATTGTTGTCGGATGCAGGATTTAATGTGATTTCAGGCGGCGGCCCAGGCATTATGGAGGCCGCAAATAAAGGCGCATTTGGCGGAAAATCAGACAGCATTGGCCTGAATATCGAGCTGCCGCATGAGCAAACTGAAAATGCTTATCAGGATATTAGCCAGAATTTCAAGCATTTTTTCATGCGTAAAGTGATGTTTGTGAAATATGCGAGTGCCTACGTCGTTCTGCCCGGCGGATTTGGCACTCTGGATGAGTTGATGGAAGTGATTACGTTAGTGCAAACGGGAAAAACTTTAAAGATACCGATTATCCTGGTGTGTGAGCCTTTCTGGCGCGGCTTGGTTGATTGGATTAAAACCACCTTGGTGAATGAGGGGATGATCATCGCCGATGATCTTGATTTGTTCCAAGTTATTGATGACCCTGCTGCGATTGTAGAGGCAATATTCAAACACTATGAGACGCGTGGATTCAAGTTATCAGCGGCAGAAGAACAGGTTCAGCTTTATTTGTAGTACTTATTGGATTTATAAACGTTTATTTATGTATAAGGCGCGCGTTTTGTTGTGCTTTTTGTTAAAATGATTCAACTATTTTTGGTGAGAGCAAGATGCAAAAAATGAAATTAACCACTTTGCTGTTATGTGCATTGTCCGCTTTGATATTACCGAGTTTCGTGCTGGCGGCAAATTCGCCAGCCGATGCGGAACTGCTCGAGGAAGTTCAGCCTCCACCAAAAATTACAGAAGGTGAGGCGCTGGAAGATGGAACTGAGGAGCCGCAAGTCACCATTCGTAAAAAAGGTGCAGAAACGATTGAGGAATATCGCATTAATGGCGAAATGTATATGATGAAAGTAACGCCGGAACATGGCGTGCCTTATTATTTGCATAAGGAAGACCAAGATGGCGGCTGGGTGAATGTCGGCCCAAATCCACCATTGAGTATCCCGAAATGGATCATTTTTAGATTCTAACAATTAAGAGGGCGACGCCCTCTTAATTGTTTCTTATAGAGAAACATGTCTGTTTTTACCACCCTTACCCTAGATGAAGTACGTGACTTGCTACGTAATTTTTCTATAGGAGAAATCAAGGAGTTGCGCGGCATAGCGGCGGGTATTACCAATACTAACTATTTTGTGATTACCCAAAATGCCAATAAAGAGCAGAATCGTTACGTACTCACGATTTTTGAGAATAGCAGGTCGGAAGAGTTGCCTTATTTTGTCGACTTAATGGCGCATTTGGCCAAGCAGGGCGTGCCTTGCCCGACCCCCATCACCGATAAAAACGGTATTGCGTTACATGCGCTAAAAGGCAAGCCCGCGCTGATGGTGAGCTGCCTTAAAGGTGTGGATGTGGTGACGCCATCACTTGAGCAAATCAAGCAAGTGGCACTCGCTTTGGCCAAATTGCATCTGGCCGGGCAAAGTTTTAAACAAACCGGTGTGAATCAGCGTGCGGATGACTGGTTTAATGCTACTGCCCTACAGGTGCTGCCAAAAATATCCAGTTTAGCTGAACAAAAAATGTTGAAAGATGAGTTAGCTTTTCAGCAAAAACAAGATGTGAAGCAGCTTCCACGCGGTGTGGTGCATGGAGATTTGTTCCGCGATAACGTGTTGTTTGATGGAGAGCAACTGGGCGGCCTGATCGATTTTTATTATGCGTGCGATGATATTTTGCTGTATGACGTAGCGATTGCCGTGAATGAATGGTGCCTTAATCATAATGGCAGCGATTTGGGTTTGGTCAATGAAGAAAAAATGGAAACTTTCCTGTCAGCGTATCAGTCTTTAAGACCTTTTAATGCGCTTGAGGGGAAGTTTTGGCTAACCATGCTACGGCGTGCGGCGCTTAGGTTTTGGCTGTCACGCTTGTACGATTTTTACTTTCCGCAAGATGGTGAGCTGACATACACTAAAGACCCCAATCATTTTAAAAAAATCTTGCAACAATATATCGATATTGCAGAAGATATCGGCGATTAACGGGGATAACTAAATGGCTATTCATGAATCACGTACAAAAACAGGCATCAGCTGGGTGACTGAAAGTGTTGCCTTATTTAAAACCGCGCCTAGCAAATGGCTGTTGCTGGCACTGGCTTATGTGGGATTGTTTATGATGATCCCATCAATTCCGGGCTTACAGTTTTTTGCCTTCATCAGCATTTTGATCTGGCCTATTTTTCTGGCAGTTGCCATTACGCTTTATCGGAATGCGGACTACAAAAAACAACAAAATTTAGGCGAAGTGATTAATATGATCAAGCCAAAGATGTCGCAGTTAATGGCTCTGGGGGGTACATGTTTATTATACGGAGCGCTGGTAAGTTTTATACTGAACAGCGACATACAGGGTTTGGCAGCGCTGACGCAGACTAAAGCAGAAATGACGGAATCGCAGATGATGAATTTCCTGCAGAGGATGTTTCCGCTCTTGCTAAAACTTACCCTGTTATTAATCCCGTTGATGATGGCGACGTGGTTTGCACCCATGCTGATTGCATATAATAATTACCCACTTCTAAAGGCCATTAAATCTAGTATTGCAGGATCAATACAATACGTGGTTGCCTTAGGCGCTGCATGGTTATTGCTTACAGCAGGAATTGTGGCAATGATGCTGCTTGTGGGGATTATTGCTGGTTTAATTAGTAGTATCGTGCCTGTATTGGGCCAAATGCTGATGTCCATGGTCGTGTTTAGCTGCCTATTGGTCGCCACAGCGCTCATGCTCGCGTTTCAGTATGTAAGTTATCGCGACGTATTCAGGGCAGCTTAAATATTAAACACATGCCCTGTAAGGCGCATGTGTTTTTGCTTAGATTTTCTCTAGTTTGGCGTATTCCATCGCCAGCGACTTTAGGCCTTCTCGGCCAAAGTTGATTTTAATCACCAGATTATCCGCATTGCCTTCATAGCTCACCACTACACCTTCTCCAAATTTGGCATGGCGCACACTTTGTCCTATTTTGTAGGGATAGCCGGTGCTTGCAGATGATGTCTGGAAGCTTGGGTTAGCATAGGTTTTAGCCACAGGCTTAGTGTTAAGGCGTTTTAATAACTCCTCTGGAATTTCATCCAGAAAGCGCGATGGAATGCCGTAGCGAACTTGTCCATGTAACATACGGCTTTGCGCATGGCTTAGGTAAAGTCTTTGTCTGGCGCGGGTGACCGCTACATACATCAAACGCCGTTCTTCCTCCAGTCCACCGTGCTCGTATGCTGCTTGTTCGTGCGGGAATAATCCTTCTTCCAAGCCGCTGATAAATACGGTTTTAAATTCCAAGCCTTTGGCGGCATGTACCGTCATCAGCTGAAGTGCTTCACGACCAACATCAGCCTGATGTTCACCCGCTTCCAGGCTGGCGTGGCTCAGAAACTGCGTCATTAAATCTTGCTCTGTTTCACCATCTACATTGTTGTGGTTGCCAAAATCCTGATTAGCAAAGGCTACTGCGGCAGTGACAAGTTCTTCTAAGTTTTCAATGCGATCTTCACCTTCTTTTTCATTCTGGTAATGTGCTTTTAAACCAGACATCGTGATTGCAAGTTCAGCGACTTCGGCAAGCGATATGCCATAAGCTTGGTCTATCATGTCGCGTATCAGCGCGACAAAGCCTTCAATGCCCTTGCCGCCCGGCTTGCCATTGCCTACTTTGTTAATAGCTGCCTGCCACAGGCTGCAATCGTTCTGGCGCGCACCTTCTTGTAGTTGCTCCAGGCTGCGCGCGCCAATGCCGCGGGTTGGAAAATTAATCACGCGCAATAGCGCGGTGTCGTCATTGGCGTTGGCAATCAAGCGCATGTAAGCCAGCGCATGCTTGATCTCTGCTCGCTCAAAGAAGCGTAGCCCACCATAAACGCGGTAAGGTAAATTTGCTGAAAATAGGGAATGCTCTAAAATGCGTGATTGTGCGTTGCTGCGGTAGAGCAAGGCGATATCTCCTAGGCTGGTACCTTCCGCATGCAGCATCTTGATTTCATCCACGATGAATTGCGCTTCATCATTGTCGTTATAAGCTTCGTATACACGCACAGGCTCGCCCTTGCCTGCGGAAGTCCATAAGTTTTTCCCTAGACGGTTTTTATTGTGCGAAATAATTGCGTTGGCTGCATCTAAAATATTGCTGTGCGAGCGATAGTTTTCTTCCAGTTTTACAATGTTCTGTACGTTAAAATCTGTTTCAAAATCACGCATATTGCCTACGCGAGCGCCACGAAAACCATAGATAGACTGGTCGTCGTCACCCACGGCAAACATGCAGTTTTCTTTGCCTGCTAACAGTTTTAGCCATAAATATTGCAGGCGATTGGTGTCTTGAAATTCGTCTACAAGAATATACTTAAAACGTGTTTGGTAGTGGTCACGAATGCGCGCGTCGCGTTCGAGCAGTTCGTAGCAACGCAGCAAAAGCTCAGCAAAATCGGCTACACCTTCCCGGTTGCACTGCTTGTCGTACTCCTCGTAAATTTCGCGCAACTTTTGCGAATGCGCGTCATAGGCGTCCACAGCATGCGCGCGCAAACCTTCCTCTTTGCAGCTATTTATATAGCCTTGCACTTGCTTGGGTACAAATTTTTCGTCATCCACATTCATGGCTTTCATCACACGCTTAATAGCAGATAATTGGTCTGCAGTATCTAAAATTTGGAATGTGCTAGGCAAGCCAGCCTCGCGGTGATGCGCTCTTAATAATCGGTTACACAGCCCGTGAAATGTACCTACCCACATGCCGCGCGTGTTAATGGGTAGCATGCTCGTTAAACGTGTGAGCATTTCTTTAGCGGCTTTATTGGTAAACGTTACCGCCATTAGGCCCATAGGTGAAACCTGCTCGGTTTGAATCAGCCATGCGATTCTGGTGGTTAAAACGCGCGTTTTTCCACTGCCGGCACCCGCTAATATCAGTGCGGATTGATCCGGTAGCGTGACTGCTTCGAGCTGTTTATCGTTGAGGCCGGTAAGGATTGCGGATTGAGTTTCCATGACGCTATTATCGCATGGCTGATGATGAAAATTATTAGGAAAAAAGTGTGAAATAGTTGGAACTAAGGCAAAAGGCATTAGTCTGAATTTGCATGGTAGCAAAGTTCAGACTTTGATATCTTTCCGCTTCTTTCCTCCCTGAGCGGAAGCCTTAGACGATGAGGCATTTTGCCCCGATTTTATTCCCCTTGAATCGGGGCTTTTTTTGGGCTTTGTCAATTTGTAACTGACTTGCATCGAAGTGTAAACCAAGTGTAATTTTGCCACAATAGTTTTTTTAACATTGCAATTGTGCCGTTTAACTAAGATGTTGGTTTCCATCAGTACTTATGATGCCTACTTTAGACGGTCGCTTTTTTGTTCCGCATTGACAGATGACTGTAACTCAATAAGCCTTTTTTGGCTCACCTGAATTAAGCCACGCCGTGGATGGTCAAGGTCGATGATGATGAACACAAGCAGAACGATAAGCCCAACCATGATGTAGCTTACAAAAGATGGCCGGTGGCTGGTGATGCCGACGGAGAATCCAATAACGCTCCCCGTTACGACAAATGCCGTACAAAGAAGAAATAATACTGCTTCAGGGACATGTCTGTCGATTGTCGCAGTACGCCTTCCAAATGAGTCAATGAGCTCATTCAAAGATTGAATGAACAAACCTGACATAACAGGTCTTGCATCTTCTTTCGCGGCCTGTATAGCATAATGCCACAAAGTATTGAGAGTTTGATTGGCTTTCAGGAGAATTGCGTCTCTTGCAATTTGGTTATCAAGAGGAATAGTGCTTGCTTTTACGCGCAGACTGAGGTAATAACGTAGTGACTGTTGAGCTTCACCACGAACAGAGGTTGGGAGTAATTGCGTGCGAAGATACGCTGTGCCAATTGCATTGGCTTCATCCACTACCGCTTCGCTGCGACTATCAAAACGCTGCAGTGCAATCGAAAAAGTAAAGGCGATTAGCAGAGCGAGAATTCCAAGCAAGGAAGTTTGTACGGCATCGATATGCTGTCTATATGATTCACTTGCACTATTCTGTGCCTTAAGACCTAATCGGTATCCAAGCTCAATGGCGATGACCATGCACCCTAAAAGAACTAAGGCGATTAGCACACTGCTCTGATTGTACATAATTTCTTTCATGATTAGCTCGGGATTATTTGTAAAGTTATTAGTATTTATACTGCCTGAGGATATGCATAAAAGACTACAGGTTTTATATAAGATTGCAACAATTCAAACAATTTAAGGTGTTGAGATAAAAGAAAAAGGCCTCGCAGATGCGAGGCCTTTTGAAGAGCTGCAAACAAAAGGCAGAGTTACATCATTCCGCCCATGCCACCCATGCCGCCGCCCATATCAGGCATAGCAGGAGCGTCATCTTTCGGCAGCTCTGCTACCATGCAGTCGGTAGTCAGCATCAGGCCGGCCACAGAAGCTGCGTTTTGCAATGCAGAACGTGTGACTTTGGTTGGGTCAAGAATACCCATTTCTATCATATCACCGTAAGTTTCATTCGCAGCGTTGTAACCATAGTTGCCTTTACCTGCTTCTACGTTGTTTACAACCACTGATGGTTCTACACCTGCATTAGCTACGATCTGGCGTAATGGCTCTTCAACAGCGCGTAACACAATTTTCACGCCTGCATCTTGGTCGTGGTTGTCACCTTTGACTTTGGCGATTGCAGCACGTGCACGAATCAATGCAACGCCGCCGCCGGCTACGATGCCTTCTTCAACTGCAGCGCGTGTTGCGTGTAATGCATCTTCTACACGTGCTTTTTTCTCTTTCATCTCGATTTCGGTCGTTGCACCAACCTTGATCACTGCAACACCGCCAGCCAGCTTGGCCACACGTTCTTGCAGCTTTTCACGGTCGTAGTCACTTGTTGCTTCTTCGATTTGGGTTTTGATTTGAGTAATACGTGATTTGATATTGGCTTCATGACCAGCGCCATCAATGATGATGGTGTTTTCTTTGCCTACTTCAATACGTTTTGCTGAGCCTAAATCTTCCAACTTCACGTTTTCAAGTTTCAAACCAACTTCGTCTGCAATCACAGTGCCGCCTGTCAAAATGGCGATATCTTCCAACATGGCTTTACGACGATCACCAAAGCCAGGTGCTTTAACTGCAACGGTTTTCAGGATGCCGCGAATGTTATTTACCACTAAAGTGGCCAATGCTTCACCATCAACATCTTCTGCAATAATTAACAATGGGCGACCAGATTTAGCCACTTGTTCCAATGTTGGCAATAAATCACGGATGTTGGAGATTTTTTTGTCATGTAACAACACGAAAGGATTGTCCATCAAAGCGATTTGACGCTCAGCGTTGTTGATGAAGTAAGGCGACAAGTAGCCACGGTCAAACTGCATACCTTCAACCACGTCTAATTCGTTGCTCAAGCCTGAACCGTCTTCAACAGTAATTACGCCTTCTTTACCCACTTTATCCATCGCATCAGCAATGATTTGGCCAATAGAGGAATCAGAGTTTGCTGAAATAGAGCCTACTTGCGCGATTTCTTTGCTGGTTGTACATGGTTTAGATTGTGATTTCAAATCCGCAATCGCCGCTTCAACAGCTTTGTCAATGCCGCGTTTCAAATCCATTGGGTTCATGCCAGCAGCAACCGATTTCATGCCTTCACGAATAATCGCTTGAGCAAGAACAGTCGCTGTCGTTGTACCGTCACCTGCGATGTCAGAAGTTTTAGAAGCCACTTCTTTCACCATTTGTGCGCCCATATTTTCGAACTTGTCTTTGAGTTCGATCTCTTTTGCAACAGAAACGCCGTCTTTGGTGATAGTTGGCGCACCGAACGAGCGCTCTAATACTACATTGCGGCCTTTAGGACCTAAAGTTACTTTAACTGCGTTAGCGAGAACGTTCACGCCTGCCACCATCTTGTGACGAACTTCATCGCCGAATCTTACGTCTTTTGCTGCCATATGATTTCTCCTAAATTCTTAAGGTTTATTAATTATTCGACGATTGCCATGATGTCTTCTTCACGCATCACAAGCAGTTCTTCGCCGTCAACTTTTACAGTTTGGCCTGCATATTTGCCAAATAGAACTTTGTCGCCAACTTTTACATCTAGCGCAATAATTTTGCCGCTGTCATCACGTTTGCCGCTGCCAACTGCTTTAACTACGCCTTGATCTGGTTTTTCTGTGGCAGAGTCTGGAATGACGATGCCTGACGCTGTAGTGCGTTCTTCTTCGGAGCGTTTTACAATAACGCGATCGTGTAATGGACGAATTTTCATTCAATTTCTCCTAATAGGTTACTATATAAGTTGTTAAAAATTGCTTAGGCAATACGGCATTTTAGCACTCGTAGCCTTAGATTGCTAAAATTGGGATTGAATTTATTTTTTCAAGGGCATTATTGATAAATAATGGTACTTGAAATTGATGGGAATATATTTTGACAAAACAAAATGTTTCGGTCGAAGGTAAACCTGAGGCAGCGATTCAGCAACTTAATCTAAGATATAGCGCCGAGCAGGATCGGTTGTTATTGCGGGTAGGGCTGGCTGATAACACGGAGTTATTGGTTTGGCTTACTTATCGAATTACCAGACGGGTTTGGCAATTACTGAATGGCCAAGTGCATATTCCATCGGCAACATCTATTCAAACAGATACAGTGCCTGGGCAGGCGGTTGAACAGTTTAAGCAAGAAATGCGCTTGGCTGAAAAGTTGCAAATGATGGATTTTTCTACAGAATACCAACCCCGCAAAGAGATTGTTCATGATGGCGCTATGCTGGCAATGGATGTGTTGCTAATCACATATGAGAAAAAATTGCCAGCCCTTGAATTCCCTTGTCTGGAAGGTATTAGTGTACGCATGAAGCTAACACAGGAACTTATTTTGGCGCTGTGCAGCATGTTGCAATTAACTACTAAGGAGGCTGCTTGGGATATGGGTGTGCTAGTTCAAGCTCAAGTACAGCTGCCGTTGGAGGCGGATGTGGGCGCTAAAAAGGTGCTGCATTAGAGCTTTGGCAGCTAATTAGCCTAAAGATATTTTTGTTTGCTGGATAATTTCTTCGGCCGTAGAAGCGTCGTAGAAAATTCCAGAGCCTTTAGCGATTACACGCATGCGTGTGGTGTTAGGGCTGATAGGCTCTAGCTGTATTTCGATTTTCCGTTCGCTGGTTTTTGCAGTGACGTAACGGATATTGCTTTTATCCTGCTTACTGTCCGAGATTAGTGTGATTTGCATACGCTCTAATGCGCGAATGGTCGCAACTCTGACTTTGGCAGGCGGTGCGGTGAAGGTACGATAGGTTATGCCATTCATCGTATGTGTGATTGCCGCAGATCCGCCCATTCCTGCTGCAGAGGTTGCGGCTGCTACGCACCCTGATAATATCGGCGCAGCAATCAATATAAGCAAAGCCAAGCAAAAATATCGCATTTCAGCCCACCTTATAATCATTCGTTATTATGGATAACTAGCTTATCTATTTTATAAAACCCTGTCAATACAAATCAATATAATCAATATGTTACAAATATAAATTAATCAATTGTATTTGGAATAAAGCAGCGCTGAATTGAGGTTCTGCCATTCGGAGCAAGGGTAAGGCATAATAACTACTTGTTTGTTTTAGTATTAAATTTGAATTCAATATGACCAATCAAACCCTTCTTAGCCGTAGTTTGGAATCAGTGTGGCACCCGTGCACGCAGATGAAGCAGCACGAGATTTATCCGCTTATTCCAATACAGCGTGGTGAGGGAGTGTGGCTTTATGATGCTGAAGGAAAGCGTTATTTAGATGCTATAAGCAGTTGGTGGGTGAATCTGTTTGGGCATAATAATCCGCGGATAAAAGACGCGATCAAGCAACAGTTAGATACCTTAGAGCATGTCATGTTGGCGGGGTTTACGCATATGCCTGTTATAGAGTTGTCAGAGAAGTTAGGAAACCTAACTGGCTTGGGCCACGCGTTTTATGCCAGTGATGGTGCAAGTGCAACGGAAATTGCGCTAAAGATGAGTTTTCACTATTGGCGTAATACCGGCAAATCAAACAAAACCAAATTTATCAGCCTTCAGAACAGCTACCATGGCGAAACGCTAGGGGCTTTGAGTGTCACCGATGTGACTATTTTTAAGGATACATATGCACCGTTGTTAATGCAGTCTGCGCAAATGCCTTGTCCAGACTGGCGATTAGCCAAAGATAATGAAAGTGCAGAAAGTTATGCATTGCGATGCGTGGAAGATTTAGAAAAATACCTGAGTGAGCATCATGAAGAGTTGGCGGCTTTTATTATCGAGCCACTAGTGCAATGTGCAGCGGGTATGGGTATGTATCACCCCGTGTACTTGGCCAAAGCGCGCGAGATATGCAGTAAATATGAGATACATCTCATTGCAGATGAAATCGCGGTAGGTTTCGGTCGTACCGGAACAATGTTTGCTAGCGAACAGGCTCAGGTTAAAGCGGACTTTATTTGTTTGTCAAAGGGGATAACAGGTGGTTACTTGCCTCTATCTGTTGTGTTAACAAAAGATAAAATTTATCAGGCTTTTTATGATGACAGCACAGTAAGAGGCTTTTTGCACAGCCATAGCTATACCGGCAATCCATTGGCTTGTAGTGCAGCATTGGCGACTTTGGCAATTTTTGAGGCAGATGATGTAATCCGGAAAAATCATGAAAAATCTGCATTTATTCAAGCCAAAATGCAAGTGCTTACTGACTTGCCAACCAGTAATTTACGCTATCAGGGCATGATATTCGCTTTTGATGTTATTACACAAAACACTCAGTTTTCAAGGCAATGTTACCAGACTGCAACGAAGCTGGGATTGTTGTTGCGTCCGATTGGTAACACGGTGTATTGGATGCCGCCATATACTATTACAGAAGCAGAAATTGATTTTATGGTAGATGTAACTAAACAGGCGGTTAAAAGTACGTTATGAAAAGGTTTTCAATTTTCATAAGCTTGATGTTGTTCTGGTTGATTGGGTATGCGGAGCTCCCTGGTACTGTTGCAGATGCACTCAGTAATGCCGGAATTCCGCAGCAAAATGTGGCGGTGTATGTCCAGGCGGTTGAGAGCGATGGCCCTATCCTGAGCCATAATGCGGATAAGGGCATGAATCCTGCATCGGTGATGAAGCTAATCACTACACACGCTGCACTGGACTTGCTTACACCCAACTATCGCTGGAGAACTGAAGTTTATCGTGATGGTAAAGTTAAAAAAAATATTTTTAATAAAGGCGTACTGGATGGTAATTTAATTATTAAAGGCTATGGTGATCCAAGTTTTAAGGCGCAAGAGTTTTGGCGTTTGCTGATGAGTTTGCGACAAGCGGGTATCACGGATATTAAAGGTGATTTGATATTTGATAAAAGTTATTTTGCAAAAAGTTTAGGTCAGCAGCGCACCTTTGACAATGAGACTTGGCGCGCTTATAACGCTGAGCCAAGCGCGTTCCTGGTAAATGGCCGTAGCACTAGTTTTAGATTTATCGCCACAGAAGCGGGCGTGAATGTCAGCCAAGAGTTCGAGCTGCCAGAAATCCAGATTATCAATAATATGAAGCTGAAAAATGGTGACTGTGGCGAATGGCGTAGCCGATTTGGATACACTGTTAAAGCCCACGAAAATAAGGTGGCTGTGACATTTAGCGGTACTTTTTCTCCAGAGTGCGGAGTGCGTTATCTTGAGCTGAGTGTGTTTGATGACGAGAAATATGCGTTCTACACATTTAAAAAATTATGGCATGAACTTGGGGGCAAGTTTAAAGGAAAACTCAGGTTGCAAGATACGCCAAGCAGCGCGATTAAAGTGCTTGAGCAGCTGTCTGATCCATTAGGGTATGTGATTCGTGATGTTAACAAATGGAGCAATAATCTAATGGCTCGGCAGCTACTATTGACTATTGCAGCTGAGATAAATGGAATACCAGCGACAGAAGCCAAAGGCATAGCTGCCATAAATACCTGGCTAACTGATAGAGGGCTGAACTTTGATGAATTGGTTGTTGAAAATGGTTCTGGGTTGTCGCGCATCGAGCGCATCAGTGCGGAACATTTAGGACATATGTTGGTAAGCGCTTACAACAGCCCTATTATGCCGGAATTCATGGCTTCATTGCCCATTCTGTCTCAAGATGGTACGGTAAAAAAACGTTTAAATGATAGCCGATCAAATGGCCGCGCACATCTTAAAACCGGCTCAATAGACGGCGTGAGTGCGATTGCTGGGTATGTGATTGATGCGAATAACCATCGCCATGTACTGGTGATGATGGTAAACCATGCAAAAGCAGCCGCAAGTAAAACTGCACAGGATGCGCTCATCGAGTGGGTATATCAGCAACCGTAGCTGCCGAGCCTCACGAACTTGTATGAGTTTGCGGTATCATATCGTTTCAATTACATAAGCTGTTTCAAGGATTAAGGTTACATCATGAAGCTAATTAATATTCTATTGGCATGTGCATGCGCTTTTGCATTAAGTGCTTGCAAGGCTGAAACATCAACTTCAACAACACCATCACAGGAAAAATCTGCAATGACATCCAGCATCACAGAACTACAAAAAATTGACACACAAGTTGGCACAGGCCGCGAAGCAGAGCCGGGATTTAATATTAGCGTGCACTATACCGGCTGGCTGTATGATGCAACAGCGGCTGACAAAAAAGGCAAAAAATTTGATAGCAGTTTGGATAGAAAACAGCCATTTGATTTTGCTTTGGGTGCCGGTCAGGTGATTCAGGGCTGGGATGAAGGTTTTGCCGGTATGAAAATCGGTGGTAAACGTACACTGATTATTCCACCGGAAATGGGATATGGTGCACGAGGTGCAGGTGGTGTAATCCCTCCGAATGCCACCTTGATTTTTGATGTTGAACTTTTGGATGTGAAGTAGACACTAGTGTTTACGGAAAGAATAGTAAGTAATGAAAGTACGCGTAAAATGGGTTGAGGGCGTTTGTTTCGTCGGTGAGTCAGAGACGGGACATGCAGTTGTACTGGATGGCGCACCGGAGAACGGTGGCCGCAACATAGGCATGCGGCCGATGGAAATGCTGCTCATTGGCATGGGCGGCTGCACTTCATTTGATGTCGTGACCATTTTGAAAAAAGCGCGTCAGCCAATTGTGGACTGTGTGGCAGAAATCGATGCGATTCGTGCGGATGAGATTCCCAAGGTATTTACTAAAATTCATGTGCACTTTGTGGTGACTGGTGATAACTTGAATGAAGCTCAGGTGGAACGTGCCGTGAAACTGTCCGCAGAAAAATATTGCTCTGCTTCAATAATGCTGGGCAAAAGCGTTGAAATTACGCATAGCTTTGAAATAAAACCTGCATAAACCCATGCGGCCTGCAGGTCCCATGGGTATTGGAGTGCAGGCCGCATGAGTTTGGTGTTTTAATTTTGCCGATTTAAAGTATTCAGCTGTTTGAAAAGTCTTAGTGGCTAATAATTTTTACTTTAAGAGGCGCTTCGTTTTCAAGCACATTTAAAAGTCTATCCACATTTGGATGTTTGCCAGGGCAATTTTCAGCGTCTTCCGTATGCTCTGCGTACAGGGCTAATCCTTCAACAGCCGCGTCCAGAGTAATGCCGCCATACATTCTGTAAAGGTGGTTGTAAACTTTAACCGAGCCTTGGCTGCCAGGCTTGTTTTCAATAACCCCCGCAGGCTCGCCTTTTTCGTTATAAAGCTCAATACGTTGGACGTCGTCGGCGCTGTCGAGTGTAAGTAAAACGTCACTGAATTTCTGCATACTAACCTTAAAAAATTTTGCCTTAAGCGATTAAATATAATAGGCGGTTTTCGTCATGATTTTAGAAGCGACTTTCATGCCTGCTTTAATCAGTGCAGGCAATTCTACTGCACCAAGCTGATTGGCCTCACTTGCATGTGCTGCTTCATCCTGCTGCATTTGATATACGATTGTACGCGTTTTAACGTCGCTTTCATCAAGTTGATTCAAATGATTTTGCAAATGAATTGATACCTGCTGTTCGGTTTCTGCCAAAAAACCTAAATTCCATTTGTCACTCAGTGCGCCTGCGATTGCTCCTAAGGCAAAGCTGCCTGCATACCATATTGGATTAAGCAAACTTTTACGCCCCCCAAGCTCCTTAATTCGTGCCTCACACCACACCAGATGATCGGTTTCTTCGGCAGCAGCATGTTTGAGCGCGTTTACAATTTGTGGGTTGCGCGAACTCAGCGCCTGACCGCTATATAAAGCCTGCGCGCAGATTTCACCGACATGGTTAATCCGCATCAGTGCGGCTGCATGAATTTTACTTGCATCGTCTAATGCGGGTTCATCTAGATATGCATCTGGACGCTGTCTGGCAGCGATACCGGCTGCAAAAATGGTACGCAGGCCTTTGTCAAATGTGGTGATAATCTTATCCGATAGCATTAGATAAGTTTAATCCAATTCCAGTATTAAGTCATACCTGATTTGTTATTTAAGGCCACCTAAAACAAAGCCCTGCTTGAAGATTTCAAGGCAGGGCGTAAGGTAACTAAAAAAGTAATTAAATTATTTTTTAGCTTCTGTAGGTCTAATTTCGGGTGTTTTTTGAACAGGCAAGCCTTTTAATACATTCATTGCCTGAATAAATTGAATATCATCCTTGCTGGCAGGCTCGATTGGGCCTTGTTGCTCAGCATATTTTTTCTCGTTCAGTTTTTCTTTTGATGGGTCTAAAACTTCGCTCATCTTGGGTGTGCTGGTCTCGGCATCTTTAGGGTTGGACAGATGCTTGGCCAAATCGGCCTCGTGCAAATTGTTGGATTGATCAAAGCCGTCTTCAACAATAATGTCTGGTATGATACCTTTGGCTTGAATTGAGCGGCCATTAGGGGTGAAGTAACGTGCCGTGGTGAGCTTGATTGCACTACCGTTGTTCATCGGCAGAATGGTTTGTACAGAGCCTTTACCAAAGCTTTGTATACCCAAAATCGTTGCACGCTTATGATCCTGCAAAGCGCCTGCGACAATTTCAGAAGCAGATGCCGAACCGGAGTTGACCAACACGACTAAAGGCGTTTTTTTGTAGTCGGCAGGCACATCTTTGAGATAATCACCTTTACCACGGCGTGCGTAATCAAGCGGATTTGCGTTCAGGCGCATTTTAGAGTCTGCTACGCGACCTTCTGTGTAAACCACCAAATCATCTTTTGGCAGAAATGCTGCAGACACGCCAACAGCCGCATCCAGCAAGCCTCCTGGGTTGTTGCGTAAATCTAGCACTAAGCCTTTAAATGGCCCTTTGTTTTGCTCACGCAATGACTTAAGTGTTTTTGCTAAATCCTCACCCGTATGTTCCTGAAACTGGGTAATGCGTACATAACCGTAATCTTTCTCGATAAATTTAGTTTTAACACTTTGTGTTTTAATAATCGCGCGCGTTAAGTTAAATGTGAGCGGTTTGGCCTCGCCCTTACGTAACACAGTCAGCACAATTTTAGTGTCTGGTTTGCCTCTCATGCGTTTTACAGCGTCGTTCAAGCTTAGTCCGCGTACCTGCGTGTCGTCGAGTTTCATCACCAAATCGCCAGCTTTTAGGCCAGCCTTATAAGCCGGGCTGTCTTCAATGGGTGAAACTACCTTTACCAAGCCATCTTCCATTGCCACTTCAATGCCCAGGCCACCAAATTCACCTTGCGTACCGGCCTGCAAGTCTTTGTAGGCATCGGCATCCATAAAAGTAGAATGCGGGTCTAGGCCGGAAAGCATACCGGTTAAAGCTTCGTTAATCAGCTTTTTATCTTCAACCGGCTCTACATAATCGCTTTTGACTTTGCCAAAAACTTCAGCAAATACGCGCAAATCATCAATAGGTAACTGCGGGGACATGACTTTTTCGGCCAAAACTGAAAAGTTAAGGCTAATCAATACACCAATTAAAACACCGGAACCAATGAGACCAAATTTTTCAAAAGAAGACCGCATGCACACCCTTTTCATCAAAACGATTAATTGTTGCTTAAACTATCCGCAACGTTAAGCTATGAGCTTACAATTAAATAATTGGTTCATTTTGCGCTATTTCAAGGGATTTTCATATAGCGGAAAGTGAAATTTTGGAGTGGGTAATGAGAAATAATCAGGTTGAAATCGAATATTGCACGCAGTGCAGATGGTTGCTGCGCGCTGCCTGGATGGCGCAAGAGTTGCTCACAACATTTGAAGCCGAGTTAAGTGCGGTGAGTCTGGTTCCTGGTACAGGCGGCGTGTTTGAGGTGCGGCTCAATGGCGTTGTGGTGTTTTCACGTAAAGAGGCAGGGCGCTTCCCGGAATCGAAAGAGCTGAAGCAGCATATTCGCGATGTAATTGCGCCGGAGCGGGATTTGGGGCATAGCGACAGGAAAGTTGATTGAACTTCATAATACACAAAATACGCAATCAGCATTTCACTTGGAAGCTTTTGTATCAAGCATAGATTGATTATGTGAATTGCTGGCATTTCAGCAAGTCTTTTCTATTATGTGTACACTATGCGATTAAGCTTAAAGCTCAACATTGGCATTAGATAAAGGAGAACAAAATGGCAACAAATCATGGAGCAAGTAGCCCGGTAGTTAATGCGCTCAATACCATTCTGGAGCTGGAATTGGCTGGTGTGGTGCGCTATACGCATTATGCGTTAATGGTGTTTGGCTATAATCGCATTCCAATCGTATCCTGGTTGCGTGGCCAGGCCACCGAATCTTTAGCACATGCAGACAAGGCCGGCGAGTTGATTACGCATCTGGGCGGTCATCCCTCGTTGTCAATTGGTCCTTTGCTAGAAACGCATAATCACGATATTGGCGATATTCTGCGTGAATCGCTGGCACACGAAACTGCTGCGCTGAATGCTTACAAAACCTTATTGAAGCTGGTTGAGGGTGACTCTGTGATGCTGGAAGAATATGCTAGAGAAATGATTTACCAGGAAGAGCTGCATTTGGGCGAAGTGGATAAAATGTTACGCAAGCCTGGTGATTTGGCAAAGTTTCACGAGTGATTTTACTGGGCATTTACTGCGAATCGATTAGCTTCGTTATCTAAACGCTGGCCGCCGTTAAAGCGTTTTGCCCAATATCCATCCTGCATGCTTTCCACCCGTACCACCTTGCCTGTGCTGGGTGCATGGATAAATTTGTTATCGCCAATATAGATGCCCACATGGGAAAAAGCAGATTTTAAAGTATTAAAGAACACTAAGTCACCAGGTTGCAGTTCATCTTTTTTGACAGTTTTACCGATTTGACTGATAGCGCGCGCAGTGGGCGGCAAAGTTAAATTGGCTGCATTGCGAAATACATAGCGCACAAAACCGCTGCAATCAAAACCGGTTTCTGGCGAGTTTCCGCCGTATTTATATTTTATCCCAGTTAGGCTTAGCGCATTAATCAGTACTTCTTGTGCTTTATCCTGCCAGTTGCTAACTGGCGCCTGATCATTATTCTCATCTACATTATAGAGCGTTATCCCGGCCGCGTTTTCAGCAAGCGCTTCATCAGCTTGTATAGGCGTGACAAAGCCCAAGAATAAACACAACAACAAAAATACTATATGTTTCATGAGAGTTAAGGCTATAGATTTAAGACTTTGAAAACCTACTCTAAAAATTTTAGAGTAGGCTCGGTTGATTTATTATTGCTTTGCCATTGCGTTTTTAATTAGGCCGATGATGGCCAATAGTACACCGCCACCTATACCACCCCCAGCTACTTGGCTAATGATAGAGGCAATGTCCATGCCACCACCAGCCGCTGCCGCGCCCCCCATGCCCAGCATGCCGAGCAATTGACCGCCTAAACCACCACCCAAAATACCAATTACAGAGTTGAGCGCTGTGCCCATACTTGCATTTTTCATCAAGCTGCCTGCAATATTGCCACCTACTGCACCACTAATTAACTGAATAATCATTGCTAAATCCATACATCCTCCCAAAAGTAATGACAGAGTTAATACATATAGCAATACTAGGCTAACAAGATATGCAACTTAACGCAATACTTTTTGTAAGCTCCAATAATCACTACCTAATTCATGGGATAATTTCTGCATGTCAGACATGCCTCAAAACTCACAACTCACCCAAATTTTTAAGCGTGGCGGCGCCTTGGCAGAAGCGATTAAAGGTTTTTCGGAGCGGGCACAACAACTGGAAATGGCTTTGGCGATTGAAGCAGCCATTAAGGAGAACAAGCAATTAGTGGCCGAAGCTGGCACGGGCACAGGCAAAACTTTTGCTTATCTGGTACCGGCGTTGCTTTCCGGCGGTAAGGTGATTATTTCTACCGGTACCAAAACATTACAGGATCAGCTGTTTAGCCGTGATTTACCCAATGTGCGCGATGCGTTGAAAGTGCCTGTCACGGTGGCGATGCTGAAAGGGCGCGCCAATTATGTGTGTCATTATCATTTGGAAAACGCTATGCAAAGCGGCCGTTTTGCCTCGCGCGAAGATGCTAAATATGTACACTTAATTAAAAGTTTTGCAGAAAATAGCAAAACGGGCGACAAAGCAGAGCTCACGGATGTGCCGGAAAACGCTCCAATTTGGCTGAATGTGACTTCCACACGCGACAATTGCTTAGGTCAGGATTGCAATTTTTATAAAGATTGCTTTGTGATGGAAGCGCGCAAAAAGGCGCTGGCAGCCGATATTGTCGTCGTGAATCACCACCTGTTTTTTGCCGATGTGATGCTGCGCGATGAAGGAGTGGCGGAGCTGCTGCCCAGCGCCAACACGGTTATTTTTGATGAGGCGCATCAGTTGCCTGACGTGGCAGGTTTGTTCTTTGGCGAAGATATTTCCACCAGTCAGCTCCTTGAGCTATGTCGCGACAGCACAATCGCGCATTTAAGTCTGGCGAAAGATTGCGCCGCATTAGGCGAGGCGATTCCTAAATTAGAAAAAGCTTGCAAAGACTTTCGGTTGATTTTTGCGTATGAAGGCTCGCGTTTGCCTGTGCAAAAAGCGCTCGCATTAAAAGGTTTCGAGGCAGCGTTTAGTGATATGCAAGCCATGTTAAGCGAACTCACCGAGGTTCTGGAAAGCCAGGCCGCGCGCGACCCCATGCTGGAAAAATGCTGGCAGAGCGGTGAAGCCTTGGGCGAGCAGTTGAACAGCTGGATTAAAGCCCAAAACTTAAATCTAGTCCGCTGGGTAGAGGTGTTTACGCAATCTGTTCAACTGCATGCCACGCCACTTAGCGTAGCGGATAGTTTTGGCAAGCAGCTCAGCGCCCAACCGCGTGCGTGGATTTTTACTTCAGCTACGCTGGCAGTTAAAAGTGATTTTAGCCACTACATGGCGCAAATGGGCTTGCATGCGGCTGATACAGGCTTTTGGGAGAGCCCTTTTGACTATGCCCACCAAGCCTTATTGTATGCGCCTGCTGGCATGCCGGATCCTAATAGCGCAGGCTATGCAGCAGCAGTGGCGGCAGTCAGTTTACCTGTTATCCAGGCCAGTCAGGGCCGAGCGTTTGTGTTGTGCACAAGTTTAAAAGCCATGCGCGAAGTACATGCGCTGTTAAAAGAGATGTTCTCAGAAAACGGCATGGAATACCCGTTATTGCTGCAAGGTGAAAGCACGCGTACTGAATTATTAGAGCGCTTTCGTACGCATGGAAATGCCGTGCTGGTGGGCAGTCAGAGTTTTTGGGAGGGCGTCGATGTGCGTGGCGAGGCATTATCCGTCGTGATTATCGACAAACTGCCATTCGCCCCGCCGGATGATCCGGTGCTCTCTGCGCGCATCGACAAGATGAATGCAGAGGGAAAAAATGCCTTTATGGAATATCAGTTGCCGTACTCGGTGATTACGCTCAAGCAAGGCGCCGGGCGGCTGATACGTGATGAAACCGACCGTGGCGTGCTGGTGATTTGTGACCCGCGTCTAATCACAAAACCTTACGGAAAGCGCATCTGGCAAAGTTTGCCACCATTTAAGCGGACAAAAGAGCTGGCAGATGTGGAGGCTTTTTTTGCAAAAGAGTTTCAAGAAGAATGATTGAGATTTCAGAAACTGAATACGAACTCACTGCCATCCGCGCGCAGGGCGCGGGCGGGCAGAACGTGAATAAAGTCTCCAGCGCGATCCATCTGCGTTTTGATATTAAGGCCAGCAGTTTGAGCAATTGGCTCAAAGAGCGGCTTTTAAACTCGAAGGATAGCCGCATTACCGAAGATGGTGTGCTGGTACTGAAGGCGCAGCAATTCCGCACGCAAGAGGCGAATAAAAAAGATGCGATCAAGCGCTTGCACGAGATAGTCAACGCTGCAAACCAAGTCAAGCCCATGCGTTATGCCACGCGCCCAACGCATGCTTCGCAAAAGAAAAGAGTCGACAGCAAGAGCTTGCGCGGACAAATTAAGCGACTTCGTGGCAAAATAGCGTCTGAATGAAACTGCTCGCACTTGATAACTCAACCGAATTTCTCTCACTTGCTTTGCAAGCGGACGATAAGCTATTTTCGCACTACGAGAATGTCGGTCAGACAGCCTCACAGCTTATTTTGCCGCAGATTCAAGCGTTGCTGAGTGAAACCAGCCTTATGTTGGCTGATTTGGACGGCATTTCATTTGGCGCGGGCCCTGGCGCGTTTACCGGTGTGCGCATTGCTTGCGGCGTGGCACAGGGTTTAGGTTTTGGTGCAAATTTACCTGTGGTTGGCGTGAATACTTTAATGGCAATGGCAGAAGCGAGCGGTGAAGATAAGGTCATCGCATGTTTGGATGCGCGCATGGGCGAGGTTTATCATGCAGCGTATATAAAACAAAATGGCAGCTGGGTTGAGATTGCCACAACAACCGTATGCAAGCCTGAAGCTTCGCCAGTGCTTGATGGTGGCGAATGGGTTGGTGTAGGCAGTGGCTGGGCCGTTTATGGTGAAGTATTAAGTACAATATATGCTGAAAACTTGGCGAAAATCATGCCGGAAGTGAGCCCGCGTGCTGAAGCCATTCTAAAACTAGCACAGCCGGTTTTTGCAGCAGGTAAGGCAAGACCAGCCGCCGAAGCTGCGCCAATTTACATTCGTAACCGCGTGGCACTCACTTCACTTGAGCGCGCGCAAGGTCAGCGCTTATGAGCGCACAATTAATGCCGAAATTGTCACTTCGCCCTATGCAGATAGACGATCTGGGCGCGATTATGCAAATCGAACCCACTATTTATTCGCACCCATGGACACGCGGCAATTTCAGCGATTCGTTGAATAGCGGCTACAGTGCCTGGGTATTGGAGGAAGGCGGTGAAATAATAGGCTACAGCTTGATGATGCTGGTGATGGACGAAGCGCATCTGCTGAATTTGAGCATCGCCAAAGCCCAGCAAAAACGTGGCTTGGGGCGTTATTTGCTGGAACACATGTTGAAAATTGCGAAAAATCACAAGGCGGCGAATATGTTTTTGGAGGTGCGGCCAAGCAATATTTCAGCAATCGCGCTTTACGAAAATATGGGCTTTTGTGAAATGGCAGTCAGGCGCGGTTATTATCCCGCGCATAATGGCCGAGAAGATGCGGTGTTAATGGGATTGGCGCTTTGATAATGTCGCGTGATGATGCTAAAAATATAACGCGAGAAGATATGTTGCGCGAGCTGGAACTGCTGCCCCTGTGGAAGTTGCGCGCGCAGCCTGCCCTCGCCGAAATGATTGATGATGTAAAAAAAACAGCAAGCCTGCAGGCCTTGCCGGTATTACCTCCCAGGGCATCTGTTGAAAGTATGGACTGGCAGTCTTTAAAGGAATTTGTTAAAGAGTGTCAGGCATGCGGGCTCGCCAAAACGCGTACGCAAACTGTTTTTGGCGTGGGTGATGAAAACGCCGATTGGCTGTTCGTTGGTGAAGCGCCAGGTGCCGAGGAGGACAAGCGCGGCGAGCCGTTCGTCGGGCATGCCGGCAAACTGCTGGATAATATGCTGGAGGCGATTCACCTGAAGCGCGGCGAGAATGTGTACATTGCCAACGTGCTGAAATGCCGTCCACCCGAGAACCGCGATCCGCACGGTGAGGAAGTGATGCAATGTGATCCTTACCTGAAGCGCCAAGTTGAGCTTATCAAACCCAAGCTCATTATTGCGCTGGGTAAATTTGCCGCACAGTCTTTACTGAATTCGGATGCTACAGTGACCAGTATGCGCGGCAAGTTGCACGATTATTGCGGCGTTCCGGTTATCGTGACGTATCATCCGGCCTATTTACTGCGAAACCTGGCAGATAAAGCCAAGGCTTGGGATGATTTATGTTTGGCAAAATCAACCATGCAAAACTTGTAATTGAACAAATTAACGCAATATACTAGTGGCATACAAATTTTCTTTTTGAAGGAAAACCATGAAAAATTTATTTTCTAAAATTGCAGTGATTATTTTAGCGCTGACCTTGACCGGTTGTGGCTACAACAAATTTCAAAGTCTGGATGAGGAAGCTAAGGCCAGTTGGTCAGAAGTGCTTAACCAGTATCAACGCCGTGCTGATTTGGTGCCCAATTTGGTCGAAACCGTAAAAGGTTATGCAGCTCACGAAGAGCAAGTGCTGACCGAAGTTGCAGAGGCGCGCAGCAAAGTGGGCAGTATGCAAGTGACGCCGGAAGTGCTGAACGACCCGGAAGCCTTTGCAAAGTTTCAGGCGGCGCAAGGGCAGCTTACCAGCGCGCTGTCACGCCTGATGGCGGTGGCGGAAAACTATCCCAACCTGAAAGCGGATCAGGGCTTTAGAGACCTGCAGGCGCAGCTGGAAGGCACGGAGAATCGCGTGACCGTAGCGCGCAATCGCTACATTGAAACGATTAAAGATTACAACATTGCCGTGCGTTCGTTTCCGGAAAACTTGACAGCGATGATGTTCGGCTATAAGGCCAAACCAAGCTTTACGGTAGAAAACGAAAAAGCGATTTCGAGCGCGCCAAAAGTGGAGTTTGGCGATAAGAAGTAAGCCAAGGCTTTAATTCAAAGCTGTGAACTTTTCTTTAAAAAAAACCGGCCTACTGACCAATATCCATGCAGTCTGCAGGGTGCTGTTCATAGCATCCTGCATGCTTTTTTTCAACAGTGCATTTGCTGCGTTGGCAGAAATTCCCGCACTTTCAAGTCGCGTGACCGATGCCACTGGCACATTGTCGCAAGGTGAGCAAGCGCAGCTGGAACAAAAGCTGGCCGCGTTTGAGCAGAAAAAAGGCAGTCAGATTGCGCTGCTGATTGTCCCTACCACGCAGCCGGAAGACATTGCGCAGTACGCGATTCGCGTGGTAGAAAAATGGAAAATAGGCCGCGAAAAAATCGATGACGGTGTGCTGGTACTGGTGGCAAAAGACGATAGAAAATTGCGCATCGAGGTCGGCTATGGCTTGGAAGGCGCGATTCCGGACTTGTACGCCAAGCGCATTATCTCTGAGGTGATTTCACCCAAATTCAAGCAGGGCGACTTTTACGGCGGTCTGGATTCTGGCGTGGATAAATTGATTGGCCTGATTGACGGCGAAGCCCTGCCGACGCCAAGCAGCACGACATCTGGCGGCATGGGCGTGATGGATATTTTACCGATGCTGTTATTTGGCGGCTTAATCACCGGCCTGATTTTACGCAGTATGTTCGGCACCTTTTTTGGCAGCGCGCTCAATGGCGGTTTGCTCGGTGGTGTAGTATGGTTGCTGGGCGCGGCCTTGGGCGGTGCGGCGGTTTTTGGCGTGGTTGCATTTTTTATCACCATGATGCTGGGAAGTCGTGGCATCAATGGCTATAGTGGCCGTTCTGGTGGTTATAGTGGTGGGTATGGCGGTGGGTGGTCTGGTGGCGGTAGTTCGAGTAACTGGGGCGGAGGAGGTGGCGATTTTGGGGGCGGTGGAGCAAGTGGAGACTGGTAAATCATGAAAAGACGCCATCCGCTGATTCGTTTTTTTCAGCACCTTGTCAGCAACCCGTGGCAGGTAAAGCGCTACTTTTCGGCGATTGCGCTGCACGAAATTGAAAAAGCCATTGTGACGAGCGAGAAAACCCACGCAGGGGAAATACGTTTTGTTGTAGAAGCAGGTATGCATCCTTACGAAATTTTATTTAAGAAAACGCCAAAAAAGCGTGCGATTGAGCTTTTTGGCCGCCTGAATATTTGGGATACCGAGTATAACAATGGCGTACTGATTTATCTGCTGCTGGCTGATCGCGATGTGGAGATTGTGGCGGACCGCGGAATTGACCGACATGTCGGACATGACGGCTGGGAAGAAATCTGCCGTGAGATGGAAATATTGTTTAGAAAAGGTGATTTCGAAGCAGGTGTTTTACAAGGCATTGAAAAAATCAGCGCAGTGTTAGAAAAACATTTCCCCATGACTGGCGATAATAAAAATGAAATTTCTAACAAGCCTCTTATTCTCTAGTTTTCTAGTGCTATATTGCAGTACATCTGCCTTGGCAGCTTTATCAGACATTTCACGTATCTTTCGTCAAACGCCGCAATTAAGCCAATTCGAAGTATGTCAGGGCGGTGGCTGCGCAGAATCCAACCAGATTTCTATTAGTGAGCCGGAATGGAAAAATATCATTCAAATTTTTAAAGTGAAAGCAATAAATCCTGCAGACGAACGCTTACAAATCAGCAAAGCCATTGGCGAACTTGAACGCATCGTCGGTGCAAAAAATGGGACTTCAACAGATATTGCAGGTACATTTGATAGTGGAGAAATGCCTGGCCAATTGGATTGTAATGACGAAGCGATTAACTCCACCACTTATATGCGCCTCTTGAAGCAGCGCGGGTTGATGCAGTTTCACGAGATTGAAGACATGCGCACACGCAACTTTTTTTTTACCGGTTGGCCTCATACTGCAGCAGTGATACGTGAAATCAAATCGGGGGTAAGATACGCAGTTGATAGCTGGTTTTATGATAACGGTTACGCCGCCACTATTGTGCCGTTTGAGCAATGGAAGGCCAATTTTCAACCCCCCGATAGCCCCGTGGGGAAGCCAAGAACAACACGGCTTGCCACTCCACAAAAATAAGCCAAGTGCTGACTTAATCGGCATTTAACGCTAAAATCCAGCCTGTCAACAATTTACGAAAATATTATGCGCGCCACCCAATTTTTTATCGCCACCCAAAAAGAAGCCCCTAACGATGCGGAACTGATTTCGCACAAGCTGATGGTGCGTGCTGGTTTGATCAAAAAACTGGGGAATGGCTTATATAGCTGGATGCCGCTTGGTTTGCGCGTGATGCGCAAAGTAGAAGCGATTGTGCGTGATGAAATGAACAAAGCAGGTGCGCTGGAGCTTTTAATGCCTGCCGTGCAGCCTAAGGAATTGTGGGATGAAACAGGGCGCTGGGCGGTGTTTGGCCCGCAAATGTTAAAGATAAAAGACCGACATGAGCGTGATTTTTGTTTTGGCCCCACGCATGAAGAGGTAATTACCGATATCGTGCGCCGCGAAATCAATAGCTATAAGCAATTACCGATTAATTTGTATCAAATTCAGACCAAATTTCGCGATGAAATTCGCCCACGTTTTGGCGTGATGCGTGCGCGCGAATTCATGATGAAAGATGCTTATTCTTTCCATACTGATTTTGAATCGCTACAAAAAACCTATGCGCAGATGTACCAAACTTACAGTAATATTTTTACGCGTCTTGGGCTGAAGTTCCGTGCAGTCAAGGCAGATTCTGGCGCAATTGGTGGTGAAGGCTCGCAAGAGTTTCATGTGCTTGCCGATAGCGGCGAAGATGCGTTGGCGTATTGCGAAAACTCGGATTACGCAGCCAATGTGGAACTTGCAGAAGCATTGCCAGAGAACAATAGCAGAGCGGCTCCCAGTCACGCCCTAAAAGAGGTTGAAACGCCGAAGCAGACACAATGCGAAGATGTAGCGGAGCTGCTGGGCATTAGCGTTGAGCGCACGGTAAAGGCAATTGCGCTTGTGGCAAATGAAAATTTTTATTTGGCTTTATTGCGTGGCGACCATACTTTAAACGAAGTTAAAGTCGTCAAATTGACAGGATTGGCAGATTTTCGTTTAGCAACGGAGGAGGAGATTCGTGCCAATCTGAATTGCCCGCCTGGTTTTATTGGCCCGGTTGGGGTGGGTAAAAACGTGACAGTGATTGCCGATAAAATTGTGGCGAATATGAGCGATTTTGTCTGCGGAGCGAATAAGCCTAAATATCATTTATCGGGCGTTAATTTCGGGCGCGACTTGCCAGAGCCAAGTGCAGTGGCGGACATTCGCAATGTGCTTGAGGGTGATGCCAGCCCAGACGGCAAAGGTAAGCTCAGTCTTTGTCGCGGCATAGAAGTCGGACATATTTTCCAACTGCGAACCAAGTATGCTAAAGCCATGAATGCAACGTTTTTGGATGAAAATGGTCAATCGCAAGTGATGGAAATGGGTTGCTATGGCATTGGTGTGTCACGCATTGTAGGTGCCGCAATTGAGCAGGGAAGTGACGAAAAAGGCATTATTTTCCCACTCAGCATGGCGCCTTTCGAAGTGGTGATCTGCCCAATTGGCATGGATAAGAGTGAATTGGTAAAAAATACGGCAAATCAATTGTATGAAGATTTTAGAAAAGCAGGCATCGACGTGTTGCTGGATGACCGCGGGGAGCGGCCAGGCGTCATGTTCGCCGAGAGTGACTTGATGGGTATCCCGCATCGAATGGTGGTGGGGGAGCGCGGACTAGCCGAAGGCAAGGTGGAATATAAGGCACGGACTGCAATAGAGGCACAAAATTTGCTTGTTACTGAAGCGACTAATTTTATTCAAACTGCGATTAATGCTAAAACATAATTTACAAAAACTTAGCCTGATATTTTTGATGGCCTTTGCTTCTATATGCCAAGCCGGCAATCAAAAGGAAGAGCCGCTGTCAAATAGCGTCAGAGCGTTGATGCAAAAATCGGTGAGTGATTTGGCTTCGCCGAGGCTGGTATTTGGAAGCGAGGTTGAAGGCCAAGTCTGGATGAATGAAATGTCGGAGCGTTTAAAAAAACGTCTTCCGGATCAAACATATCGTGAAGACTTTTTAAGGTCGGTACATTACGAGGCGACACGTGCAGGGCTAGATCCGCAACTAGTTTTGGGGCTGATACATGTAGAAAGTGGTTTTAAAAAGTATGCGGTGTCCAGTGTTGGTGCGCGTGGCTATATGCAAGTGATGCCATTTTGGGTAAAAAGCATAGGCACTCCAGATCAGAATTTATTTAATATGCGTTTGAATTTGCGTTATGGATGCACGATATTGCGTCATTATATTGATATTGAAAAAGGTGATTTATATCGTGCTTTAGGTCGATATAATGGCAGTCTTGGCAAGCCGCAATATCCTAACCTCGTGCTTGGAGCATGGCGTAAACACTGGGATTACAGCACAAAGATAAATCAGGCCTCCCTTAATTAATTCCCTCAATTCAAAAAACTCTTGTCAACCGCACCAAAATGAGGCTAGACTGCGCGAAGTCTAGCTGATTGATGTTGGTGTTGCGCACTGATTCATCGTAGCTTCGCCAAACTAAAATTACTGGCTGTAATACTCAACACATTATTTTTACAAGAGTTTTACCTTTAATTTAGGGAGAAAAGTATGTCGAAGTTAACTGCATTAGCTTTAAGTATTGCTGTATTAGGTGGTGTTTGGGCATTTCTGGCTTTAGGGCCATTGGCAGGATCAGTATTGGTTTGGGCGGGCTTTATTGCTTGGGGTTGCTACTTTGCTTTGGGAGCAGATACAGCGGCACTGCAAAAAACAATCGTTGGTATGATTTATGGTGCAGTCATTGCAGGGGTTGCTTTAGCTTTAGTGGGTGCTAACCCATTAGGCTTGCCAGGTGCGGCCGGTCCTGCGGTTTACATTGCTGTGACGGTATTCTTGTTAGTCATTGTAGCTAATGTTAATTTGCTATCCGCGGTGCCAGCCAATGTATACGGCTACGCTGCAACAGCAGCTTATGCATTGCAAACAGCAAACGCAGGCAGTTCAACTGCAATGGATATGTCAAATCCAGTGTTGTTAGTCGCTGTATCTACTGTGCTAGGCGCCATATTTGGCATGGTGTCTGGTAAAGTTGCGGGTATGCTAGGCAAATAATCTGTTTTCTTCAATAAAAAAACCGCACCTTAAGTGCGGTTTTTTTTATTGCTTTGAGCTTTTTTATTTCATAACTTTAAAGCCGTAATAAGTGCCAAACTCCCCTTCGTTTTCTTGGTACACAAATAACATATCGTTAGCATAGCCTAGACCGTTATAATGGTTTTGAGCGCGCAACTTTAATTCTTTCGGCAATTCGCTTTTAGCAATATATTTGCCCGATAAATCAAATATCAATGCAGCTTTGTGGTCAATATCAAGCAAAATCAACTCTTCACCTTTAATGCCTGTGTAAGCTGCGAATAAG
>Ga0209254_10000231_pt1 | contig 41361 bp, 32 predicted proteins | sample FrelakmetDIP11DI_FD_187148 | JGI IMG/M metagenome (GOLD analysis project Ga0209254, IMG submission 187148) | Freshwater lake sediment microbial communities from the University of Notre Dame, USA, for methane emissions studies - DIP11 DI (SPAdes)... | ecosystem: Environmental > Aquatic >... | reverse complement strand
GTCGTGTCAATCGGGCCATAAATTGCGTAGGCCTGCATGTTCTTAGTGTAAGGCTGGCCGGCTGAGATTATCGCGCCGCCGGGCGGAAAAGTTCCTGCGTTCCACAGAGTATCCGTCATCGGTGCTCCGGCTACGCGCCCCCACGTATGGCTGGTGTCGACCACACCGCTAGCGTTTACCAGGTGCCACGGTTTATCCGTAACGTTAACGTTGAAGTTGTAGCTGAAGTTGCTGTCAAAGGTCTCACTCATAACGATGGGGGCGTTGAGCGGCAACGGCGGCACGCCGCTTAGTGGTGCTGCCAGTTTAGCCGGTCGGATGAGTCTGAAGGGCGGCTTCAAAGAGCCGCTTTCCTGCGCGGCGACTTGCTGGATCAGCACGGCGCTAATCAACAACAGACCCAGCACAATCACCACGGCGGGAACGAGGCGGCGTAGGCGCTGGTGCAACGGCAAGGTGTTAGTCATGCTTCCTCCTCAATATAAAAGGTTATGGCCGATCACTACAGATAGTGCGGCAGGTGACGGCGGAAATAGTCGAGCGAGCGGCGCAGACCCTCGGCCAGGGGAACCCGCGGCGTCCAACCCAACTCGCGCCGGATCTTGCTAAAGTCCGCATAGTAGTCGCCAATGTCGATCGATTTACGATCGGGCGGAAAGGGGATGCAGCGATAATCGCCTGCGGCATTGACCTCGATCAACAACTGAGCCAGATCGATCAGGCTGATGGGCAGTTCGGCGCTGCCCAAGTTGTACACCTGGCCGTCTGCGCGCGCATCCCATGCCGCAAGCAGCAGGGCGTCAATGACATCATCGACGTAGTTGAAGTCGCGCAACTGCTGCCCGTTGCCGTAGATCACCAGTTGCTCACCGGACAACACCTGTTTCAGCCAGATGCCCAAGAACGTCTGGCGCGCGTCCTTGACGCGCATGCGCGGGCCGTAAGTGTTGGTCAAGCGCAGGCTGGTGGCCCGGATGCCGTAGACATTATTATAGACGATGTGATACCACTCCCCCGCCATTTTGTTGATGCCATTTACGTCGGTCGGGTGCAGCAGATGCCGCTCGTCCACGGGCAAATAGTCGGGCTTGCCATAGAACTGGCGCGTGCTGGCGTAGACGATCTTGATGTCCGGGTTCTTCTTGCGGCAGGCCTCCAAGATCGAGAGTTGGCTGCGCACATTGATGTCCAGATCAGTATAGGGATCGCGCATCGAGTCTAAGTGGCTGGTCTGCCCGGCCAGATTGAACAAGATGTCCTGTCCCTGCACCAGATAATCCATGCTGTACTCGTCGCGCACATCGGCGATGTTGACGGCGACGCGCTGCTTGTAGCCATCGAGATTGAACAGATTGCCGCCATAGTCGGGAATCAACGAATCGACCAAAATGAGGTGCGCGCCGGCATCGGCCAAGCGGCGGGCCAGATTGCTGCCGATGAAACCGAGGCCGCCTGTGATCAAAACATGTTTGCCGGCGAAGGCCGATTGAATATCGCTGGGCGGCTGAGATGGAACTGGGTCGGTCATGGTGGAAAAGCCTGATCTCAGAATAACGCGTGCCCTGGCAGAGGTCATACAGCCGCGCCAATTATACCGGGTTCTGCGGATATAGCAGCGGGGACCATGCAGGGCGTTGACGAATCAAGTTGAGTGTGATACCTTCGCTTTCCGATGATACGCTTCAAGCAGGTGCACTGGCTGGGACTACTGCTCATCCTCGTGTTGATCGTGGGAGTGGCGCTGCGCACGATCGACTTGTCCACCGTTCCGCTTGGCTACTTTCACGATGAAGCCTGGTCTGGCGCCAAAGCCCTGGCGCTGTTGACCGGCGTCGTGCCGCCCGAGGTCTACTTTGCCGAGAACAACGGCATGGACGCGCTGCACGTCTATCTCATCGCCACGGTGTATTTTCTGACCGGACCGCTAGCGGTGGGCAGTCGCATCGCCTCGACGCTGGCCGGCAGCCTGACCATCCTGGCGGCCGGTTGGGCGGCAGCCGAGTTATTTGCCCGCGAACAACGTCGCTTCGTTCTGGCGCTCGTCAGCACTCTTGTGTATGCCACCTTGTTCAGCGCGATTGCCGTCAGCCGATCGGGCTGGCACGCGATGTCGATGGCACTCTTAACAACCTTGTGTGTGGCGGCAGTGCTGCGTGGTCGGCGTGTGCAGCAACGGCGCTGGTTCGTATGGGCAGGTGTGCTGGCCGGCATCGCACAGTATACGTATCCGTCCGCCCGCTTCATCGCCGTGTGGTTGATCATTGTCGCACTATGGGATAGCTGGCGTCAACGGGGAGAGTGGCGCGCCGTAATGGGCCGCTATGCGGCCTTGTTCCTCGCTGCCGCGCTGATGTTTGCTCCGTTGGGATTTTATTTTTTGAACAATCCTGAGTGGTTTCTGGTTCGATCGCAGCAGACGACGGAAGGCCTGAATCTCTGGCAGAACTTACTCAAGACATTGGCAAGTTTTTCAATCAACGGCAGTTCCGATAATTTGCACAATCTGCCTGGCCGCCCCGTGCTCGATCCGATCTTGAGCGCATTCGCCATCGCTGGCCTTATCAGCAGTGTAGCGCGACGAAAGCCTGCTCATTTCATCTTGCTGTTGACGATCGCGATCTTCACGCTGCCACCGTTGCTGACTGAGGCAGCACCGCTGCCTCGCCGTTGGACGGGCGCGATGCCCTTTGTGGCGATGTTGGTGGCACTGGGCGTTGTGGCGATCTACGATTGGTTGTGTCCGCGTCTGCAGCGGCCCAGCGGGCGTGGCATCCTCGTCGGGGTGTTGACCGTATTGCTGCTGGGAAGCGCCGGCCTCTCCACTGCCGATTATTTTGGTCCGTACGCCGCGAATCCCCAGTTGTTCTGGGCTTATGATGCGGGCATGACGCAAGTGGCCGAGTACATCGCCGGCCGTCCTGACGCCGCGATTCTTCTTTCGCCCTACGATCGATTCTACGAAGTGGTCGATCTCGTACAGGCTGAAGCTGGACGCGCACCCGTTCAAAGTTACAACGGTCTGGCCTGCTCTCTCTTTCCGCGTGTGACCGAGCGTGATACAGAATGGATAGTCATCACTGAGAAAGATGCCAGCACGCTGCCGGCCATGCGCAAGATGTTTCCGTTGAACGAAATTGTATGGCGGCTGAATTCGCCCGTGGGGTCTTATGCGCGAGTCATGCGTGTGCCTTCCGGTCAATCGGCGCAACTGGCGTTGAGCCAAACGGCTTCGGCCGACTTCGGCGGGCGCATCCAGCTGATCGGGTTTGAGCTGCCCGTTTCTTCACCGCCGGGGGAGAACGTGCCGGTAACGATCGCGCTGGAGGATGTTGCACCGCTCGATCGGCTGTACAAGGTCTTCGTACATCTGCGGGGCAGTGATGGCGCTGTGATCGCGCAGGATGATCGGACGCCGTGTGCCAACTCGCTGAATGAGGCCGATTGGCGGCCCGGCAACATCGTGCTGGAGACTTATCAGTTGCCGCTTTCCGATGATGTGCTGCCCGGCGATTACGAAGTATGGCTGGGAGTGTACGATGCGATTTCAGGGGTGCGCTTGCCAGTGACGCCGGCAACCGTGGCGCATGATGCCGATAGTATCAAGCTGGGGACGATTCGCATCGAGCCTGTCGTACCGACCAGCCCATAACAACAGCCTCAGACAACCCGATCGGCTGTGGGCTGCTTGAGGTGTTCTTTGCGCACGACCAGTCGCCACCACCACCCGACGAGCGCCAGCAGCGTGCGGCCTACGCGCCGGAAGTTGAAGAACTGCGACTGCCCGTACTGCCGGTACCAGTGGTGCACCGGTACTTCCACGATCTGATAGCCCGCATCCTGAATTTTCTTCACCATCTCAAACGTGATGGTCCCCGTTGTCGATTCCAGCTGCACGTGATCGAAAATGGTGCGGCGCATCAGCCGGAAGTCGCAATCGACATCACGGATGACGAGACCGAAGAGCAGTTTGACGAAGTACTGATAGGCCAGCCCGATGATCACGCGGTGGAAAGGATCATGGCGTTTGATCTTGTAGCCGTTGACCATGTCCACGTTGTCCGTTACGGCTTCAACCAACACGGTCAGTTCGCGCGGATCATACTGTGCGTCGCCATCGGTATAGAAAATCCACTCCTTGCGTGCAGAAACAAAGCCGCCGCGCAACACTCCCCCATAACCGCTAGGCTGCGCGCGATGAATGATCCGTACCTGCTGCGGATATAAACGCGCCATTTCATCCAGCACCAGTGCAGAGTCATCGTGGCTGCCGTCGTTGATGACAACCACTTCGTAATCGTCCGTCAGCTGCGGCAGGGTCTGCAGAGCACGCAAAATCATCGTGGGGATGGTGCCTGCGTCATTGTAGCAGGGGAAGAACACGGTGATGCTGGATAGTCTCATGTCAGGCGTCTTTGCGGGCCAGCGCGGTAACGGTCAGGCCAAACGGCAGCCCGATCGATTTGACCAGAGGCGCTTCCGCGCTGAGAATGGATCGCAGCACGCCATTGACGGCTCCAGGACTCAAGGTCAGATCGGAACCGTGCTGCTGCGGCAGGAAGCGCTCGCTCCAGCGCTTGGCCGCCGCAATAGGGAACAGAAACGAATTGGCGTAGCTGGAATGCAGCGGAGTAAGGCCATTGGCGCGCAGCTTGGCGGTCAGTTCACCGCGCGTATAGCGATGGGCCAGATGCACGGCCACATCGTGCTGACCGCGCATCCACGAGTAGGCAGGCAAACGCAGCAGCACAATGCCGCCCGGTTTCAGCACGCGGGCGAATTCGCTCAAGGCCTGCCCGTCGTCCACCCCGATCTCGCACAATACATCAAAGGACACAACTACATCAAACAACTGGCTGGCAAAGGGAACCTCCAGCACCGAGGCCTGGGCCAGCCGGGTATGGCCGCGCCGGCGCGAGAATTTCAGCGCTTGGGCTGAAAAGTCGAAGCCTGTTGCTTCGCCATACCGCGCCAGATACTTCATGACGGCGCCCGTACCGCAGCCCGCGTCAAGAATCTTGAGGGAGCGCGCCTTCCGCGTTGGCGGCAAAGCGCGCTCCAGTAGGCTGCGAGTGATTCGTTCCATGCCGAGGTACCACCAGTGGCGATCCTCGACCTGATACATCACTTCATATTCTTCCAGGTTCATGAGAACTAGCGCGTGTACATCCGGACGTTGTCAAAGTCCACCTGCATCTGCGAGCCGGTGGGCGGAACAGTCGCGTTGTTGGTGAAGGGCAGAATAAACAGGCCCCATTTCCGGTACGCGGCGTAGGTGCCATCGGTGAGCGAAAACATCAGTACATCGTTGGCCCAGACTGAAATCTGGCTGCCCTGCCGTTGAAGATGAATCGTGTCAAAGGCGGAAGCATTGCCGACGAAACTGGGCGGGAGCGCAATGTATCCGTCGTTCTGTGTGTTGCCACTGACGCGCGTGCAACCGCCGCCGGAACATCTGTCCAAACGAATGCCGAGCGGCGCAACCGTTGGGCCTGTGCCGACATAGAGCAGATAGAACTGGCCTTTCGAATTGAACTGAGCGGGTGTCGTGCCAAAGGTGCTGTCACTGGCATTGAAGACGATGCCATACCGATTGTCGGGGTATAGCCGCCACGGAGACATGTCGACGTACAAATCAAAATCAGCTGGCGCGAGATTGTTGGGACTACTCGCATTGACTACGTAACTGGCAGTCGTGTAGAGCGTCAAGCTGTTGCCTGGATTTCCGTGTCCTATGCGTACATCTTGTCCATAGGCATACGGTCCATAATCGCCTTTACGAGTGTCATCGTAAAACTGTCCACCCCACAGGCTGAGATCTGAGCCGGGTCCGCGCGGATCAGGCTCGTCAAAATAGTAGCCATAGAGCGGCGGAATTGGCGTCGGCGTGGGTGCGGCATAGTTGCTCATTACGAGCGGCAAATAGCCGAATTTCAATGGCTCACCGGTCAAGCGCACATTGCGCACGAACGATCCTTTGCCTTGCGGACTGGCATGGCTGTTGAACGCAAAGCCCAGGTACACTGTCTGGAAAGCAGAATTCGCGCGGAACGAAAACGTATCCGTGATCCATTTGCTCAGCGGCCCGCTCTGGCTGTTTCCGTAGAAGGTTTGGCCATCAGTCGAGTAGCCCCATAACAGCGTATCCCCGGCCTGCGAATCCAAATAGTACTCAAAGCTCACATGGCCATATACGAACCTGCTTAGATCGATCGGGCCATAAATCAACCAGGTATCTTGTCCGGCCGGATAGTTGCTCACACCCGGCGTCAACATCGGCGCAGACGTGATAGGCTCAGCGGCGCTCCACGCGCTGTTGCTGAAGGCGCCCGCGCTGACTTTGTTCCAGTAGTAGCCGGCAGTGTCGCCCGGGTTGACAAACTTACGCCAGAGCGGAGTGGAGCCGGTCAATGACGTTGTCGGATTAAACGACGTGCCAAAATTCTCGGTCAGCAGGACGGCGCTGCCCGGCGGCGGAGTCTGCGCTTCTGGAGCCATCGGTAGCTCCGCAAATCCAAAGGGCGGTTTCAGTTCGTTCACCAGCGGTTGCGCGCTAACTACTTGGCCGGCCAGCGCAATGAGCGCCAGGCCGCAGCCCAGCAGCGCCACTACCATCCACAATGTAGTCGAGTGTTGTTTGTTGTGCATAGGATTTATCACCAAACGGCAACACGATCGACGGGTGGGGCTTCAGCGATCGTATTGCAGATATTTAACCTTCTTCGGATTGTTCTTCTTCGTCAGCCGATTCTGCCACCATGCTGGGCGGGCTCAGCAGTCCGATCAGCTGATCGCGTGCTTCAGGCTCCAAGTTGCCGGCTTTGCCCAGACCGCGCAGCCAGTCCTTCAATTTCTTATAGTGAATCGCGGGTACCGGTGAGTCGGCGGCATCCACAATGGCGGCCGGGCTGCCAAACACGATGACCGGCTGGATGGGAACTTCTACCCCCGGCAATTGCTTTGCCAGGTAACGCCGCAGTCCATCGGCTTCTGCAGCCGCTTCCTTGGAGGGGTTGCCCAAACTGTCTGTCGCCAGCCACAGAAAGAAACTTCGCCAGCCGTAGGCATGCTTCCACTTGCCGTTCTGATAGCGTATCTCATTGCCTTGCATTTTAATCGTAAACACCACGCATGCTGAGGGCGTGACCAGGACGTTACCGGCCGGACAGGTAAACTGAAACAGGTGGTAGCGGTTGTCAAAGCCTTTGAGCGCCTTAACCAAAACCTGATCAGGCCGCTCGGGTCGTGCAAAGCGATTGGAGTAATACAGACCCACCTGCGACAAAACGAAGCCGACGATCAGCGCCAGCATCGACAGCACCAGCCCTTCCGGCCCGGCCGACCAGGTGACGATGAGGCCTACCAACAGCACACCCATGCCTGCCAGACTGATGTAGCGGCCCAGCTTGGCGCGGCGTTTGATGAATTGATCGTTGCGATAGACTTGCATAAGTGTTAGTGTCGTCCGTTGAGATATTGAGCCAGCACCAGGCAGGCATTGTTGCCGCCCAGCCCGAAAGAATTGGAAAGCACCACCTGCGGATTCACCTGTCGCGCGGTGTTAGGCACGTAATCCAGATCGCATTCCGGATCAGGCGTTTCATAATTGATCGTCGGATGAACGATACCGGTCTGGATCGTCTTGACGCAGGCAATAGCTTCCAGCGAACCCGCGCCGCCCATGGCGTGGCCGAGCATCGACTTGGTGGAACTGACGGGGATATTATAAGCTTGTTCACCAAACACCGTCTTGATAGCCAGCGTTTCAGTGAAATCATTCAAGGGCGTCGAAGTGCCGTGCGCATTGATGTAATCCACTTCCTGTGGGTCGATCGATGCATCACGCAGCGCGCGTTTCATGGCCCGCACCGCGCCACCGCCTTTCGGATCCGGCGCAGCCACATGATATGCATCAGCCGACGAAGCGCCGCCCAGCACCTCGGCATAAATGCGCGCATGGCGGGCCAGGGCGTGCTCCAGATTCTCCAGTACCACCAGCCCTGCCCCTTCGCTCAGAATGAAACCATCCCGGCCCTGATCGAAGGGGCGGCTGGCGCGCTCGGGTTCGTCGTTGCGTGTGGATAAGGCGCGCATCGCGCAGAAGCCGGCAATGCCGTAACGGTGAATGGAGCCTTCAACCCCGCCGCAGATCATCACCTGGGCATGGCCGCGGCGAATATATTCTGAAGCCTCAACAATTCCTTGCGTGCCGGCTGCGCAGGCATTGATGGGTGTGCCAATGGGGCCTTTGGCTTGTGCCATTAGGCTGACGTGAAAGGCAGGCATGCTCGTCAGTGCCGAAGAGAGCGCAAAGGGGCTGACACCACGCCAGCCTTTCTTCGCAAAGACCTGCATCTCTTCATCGGCCTTGTCAAACGGGCCATAGGCTGTTCCGATGTACACGCCCGCTTCTTCTTGCACATCTTCCGGCAGCACCGTGTCAAAGCCTGCGTCGGTCAACGCTTCACAAGCGGCTACGACAGCCATTTGGGTGGCGCGGCCCATGCGGCGCGCCTCTTTGAAGTTGATCCATTTGGTGGGATCGAAGCCCTTCACTTCACCGGCGATACGCGTAGGCATATCCTCCGGATCGAATTGCGTGATTGGGCCAATGCCCGATCGGCCGGCCGTCAGCCCATCCCATAGTTCATCCACCGTCAGGCCCAGCGGCGACACCGCACCGAGGCCGGTCACCACCACGCGTTGCGAATCAGGTCGTCTTTCCATTAGTTATACTGCCTCACTAGCACTCTGTCACAGAGTCGAATTTACGCTTGCGCCGCAGGCAACTCACCACTCGCTGGCTGCGGAGTCTCATTGACACTATCCCGGATGGTCTCGACAATGTGACCTTCTGCAGCGCGAATGGTCGAGCGAATTGCCCCCCGGATCGCCTCCGCGTCCGATCGGCCGTGCGCGATTAATACAACCCCATCGACTCCCAACAGTGGCGCGGCGCCCAATTCGCGATAATCCACTCGTTTACGCAAACGCTGGATTGACGGCAGCAGAAATAACAACCCCGGTAACGTCAAAATCAGGCCCGGGATCATGAGCACCAGCCCGATCTTGTTCAATACGCCACTCGTGACGGTGGCTTTGATGTACTTTAGAAAGAAGGAGATCAGCCCTTCCGATAATTTGAGGATGACATTGCCCGTGAAGCCATCGGTGACGATGACGTCGGCGACGCCCTTGGGAATATCCTTGCCTTCAATGCTGCCGAGAAAATTCAAGTTAGAGTTTTGTAGCAGCGGATACGTCGCTTTGACACGCTCACTGCCTTTTTCCGGCTCTTCGCCATTCGATACGATGGCCACCCGCGGCTGGTCCAGGCCCAACGCGATCTTGGCGTACAGGCTGCCCATCATGGCAAACTGCACCAGATTCTGCGGCGTGGGATCTGTGTTCACGCCGAGGTCCACCAGAATGGCGGGCGTCTGGCTGGCCGGATAGATCGAGGCCAGAGCAGGGCGGTCAATGCCGCGAATGCGCCCCACGCCAAACAATGCGGCCGCCATCACCGCCCCGGAATTCCCGGCCGACATGAACGCATCGGCCTTGCCTTCCTTCAACAGGCGCAGGCCCACGCTCATGGAGTTATCTTTCTTGGCGCGCACGGCACTGACGTGATCGTCCATCTCGACCACTTCGCCGGCGTGCACAACCGAAATTATCAGCCCGGTGGTCGTGTGCTTGGCCAGTTCGCGCCGGATATCTGCTTCGCGCCCGACGAGGATGATCTCCACGCCGAAATCGCGCGCCGCCTGCACTGCACCTTCCACGACAACTCCGGGGGCGTGATCGCCCCCCATCGCATCGACCACAATCTTCATGGGTTACTCGCTTCGGTAGTCTAAAAAACCGTCGCATTGTACCAGATAACCCGGTGGTTTCAAAAGCCGCCGAGCATTCGTGTGGCGGCTAGCGGCTAGCGGCTCGGGCTCCCACGCCCGAGTGATGGCGGCGTGTCCACTCGCTACGCTCGGGATGCTGCGCGAGGAGCCGCCTCTGCTGACACGCGAAGCGTTTGCGTGCACACGAGCATTCCATCAATTCAGGGAGAAAGCAGAGGTTTCATCGGGAGACAACTGCCGGCTGGCTTGCACAATTTGCCAGGCGCGGAGTTCGCGCTGGAGCAGATCGCCAATGTCGGTCAGCATGGCGCCGATCGAAGGCGTCGTGAGCAGGCGCTGCTTCGCGTCCAGCTCGATTTGCAGCACGGAAGCGGCAATATGGGCCAACGCCGCCGGTTCGTCCGGCAGGCTCAGATCCAGTTTGCTGTCCGCTGTTTCCGCCAGGGCCTGCAGATATCGATCGAGCCGGCGGCGCACCCGATCGGGATTCGCGCTGCCCTCTTGATACGGTTCCCACGGCCACAGCTCAACCTGCCCGGATAAGTAGGGTTTGTCCTGCCAGAGGCGCGCAATGCGGAAGCGTGATTTGCCGACGCACAGGATGTTCATGCGGCCATCGGCCTCGCTCTCGACTTGCACGATATGGGCCGTCGTGCCCACGTCGTGAGGCGCAGCCGCTTCACCCACTTCGACGCCCGATTGGATCAGCACGACCCCGAAAGCTTGCCCGTGTTGAATGCATTCACCAATCATCTGGCGATAGCGCGGCTCGAAGATATGCAGCGGCAGCAGCTGTCCTGGAAAAAGCACGGTATTGAGGGGAAAGAGCGGCAGTGTTTCCATAGGGCCATTGTACATGATTCGTTGCGGCCTGCAACTCCACCCGTCTGCTGGCTAGGATGTGCAACGGTGCATTTCAAGTTGGAGGCCGACTTGCTCGCCGACCGCGGCGTCGCGCGATATGCCAGTCGACCGCGTGCCGGAAAAGTGCCCGGCATCTTCGAGGACGCGGTCGAAGAGCAAGATGAAAACCTGCCGCGGAAGTGAAACGCACGCACGTGAAAATGCGGGATGACTTTTCGCACAAATGAGCGTATACTAAAAGCAGATTCAGCGAAGACTACTTTGACAGGAGGTAACCCCATGTCCACTACCTTTTCCGGCATCAAGCCTGATCTCAACAATTTGCCCGTCGATGCGCCGGAGGCCGATCGCATGCGTGCGCTGATTGAAACGATCAGCGCTTACATCGAGTACTTTCACGGCGGCTCGGTCAAGATGGAATCGTACACCGACGGAGTCCTGAAAATCCAGATGGCTGGAGCCTGCCTGGGTTGTCCCCTCTCGACTGAGACGTTGCACGGCTGGGTGGAAGGCACGGTCAGGCAATTCTTTCCCGAACTGAAAGATGTCGTCGCCGCGTAACTGATCAAACACTCGGCTGCTGCGGTCATTTTTGATTGACAAGTCACTTGTTCCGGCTATAATACGCGTGGTCTTGCCCGCGTGGCGGAATTGGCATACGCAGCAGGTTGAGGGCCTGTGCCGCAAGGCGTGGAGGTTCGAGTCCTCTCGCGGGCACTCAAGACAATCAGGTGGCAGTACCGGAGCCCCGCAGATCGCGGGGCTTCTGTTTTGTATTACAATTGCGCCGCAGCGCAGACGATCTTGTTACCCGAGCTATTCAGGCATGAAGCGATTCCATGGAATAAGCGCGATCGGACTTCTGATCGCCGTGTTGATGTTAACGGCTTGCGCCAATCAAGGCGCGGCGGCGGGCCCGGCCACCCGATCGGTTGTGCCGACAACGATCGGCGCGACGAAGGCCGTGGCAGCGCAACCCACTGCCACCAAAGCCCGGCCAGCCACCGGCATGACGATTCTGCACACCGTGCAAACCGGCGAGAACTTGTATCGGATTGCGCAGAAGTATGGCACGTCGGTGCAGGCCATCGCGCAGGCCAACGGCCTTGCGGATGTGACCCGCGTCGCGGTCGGGCAGAAGATCGCCATTCCCAATATCCAGGCCACGACCGAGCCTGAACCGACCGAAACGCCGACGATGACGCCCACGCCCGTTCCGGCCACGGCCACTCCGATCGTGTTGACGGCCACTCCTCGCGGTCCGACGCCAACCATCGATCCTAATGCGACACCGTCTCCTACACCACCACCGCCGGACAATGTGAACGGTGTGAAATTGGATCAAATTGCGGTCATGTCGCCCGCCGTGCAGGAAAACATCCGCCAGATTTTTGCCAAAGGCCAGGCACTGGGCAACGATCCACGCCGTTTCTCAAAGGTAGGCGACAGCATCATCGAGCATCCCCACTACATGGTCAAGTTCGACACGCCCGATTACAATCTAGGCCGGTATGCTTACCTGCAAGATGTGCTGAACTATTATCGCGGTTCGTATGGGCGCAATAGCCTATCGGTGCGGCGCGGCCTGCATTCGTGGTCGTGGAACAACCCCGCCTGGGCCGACAAAGATCAATGCCTGCCCGATGAAGGCCCCATCGCCTGTGAATACCGGGTGTTCAAGCCCAGCGTCTCGCTCATCGTGCTGGGGTCCAACGACGTGGGTGTGCCCGACTATTTCCGCAGGAGCATGGAAGGGTTGGTGCAGTTTACGATCGATCAAGGCGTGATTCCCGTCATTGTCACCAAGGCCGATCGGCATGAGGGCGACAGCAATATCAACAACATCATCTTGAAAGAAACGGCGGCCAAATTCAACGTGCCGTTGCTGGACTTCGACGCGGTGGCCGGCACCATGCCCAATCGCGGCGTCGACTCGCAGGATGGCACGCATTTGACGTTTTATTACGCGCACGATTACTCCGTGCCCGTTGCCTTCACCAAGGGGCACGCCGTTCACAACTTGACGTCCGTCATCATGCTGGATGAATTGTGGCGGGTGCTGGGGTTGAAGTCGTAAAACGTAAAGCGTAAAACGTGAAGAGGATACAGACTATGCTGAAGTTGAAAACGATTCTGTGGGGGTTGATGGTAATTGGTTTGCTCGCCGCGTGCGGCGGCGGAACGCAGAGTAGTGCGTCAGGTATTGGTGATGCCACGGCCAAGGCCGTTGAGGCTTACCTGACCGCCAAGGTCAAAGTCGATCAGGAAGGTGTGCGCCAGCTGCTGTGCTCTGAAAAAGAAAAGGACTTCGAGACGGAAGCTACCACTTTTCTCGGCGTGACTGACCCAAAGCTCGAAGGCATGAAGTGCGCTTCGATTGGCGAGAACAAAGTGAAGTGCGAGGGCAAGATCACGGCCCAGTACGGAACCGAGACGAATGAGTTCCCGCTGGTTACCTATCGCGTGGTGCAGGAAGACGGCGAGTGGAAGTGGTGCGGCGAGACAAAGTAATTGCTGAATGCCGATTTTAGAATGCGAAACTGGAAACGAGAGTTGCTCATCGCGCTGGCGCTGTGTGTGATCCTTATCCTGTTGATCATCATCACGACGGACAGCGCGCCACAGTGGATCTATCAGGGATTCTGAAGCACAAGACCTCGGAGGTTTCGGATACCTCCGAGGTCTAAACTATCATGACCTTTGATCTTCGCGCTATCCTCATTTTCATCGGCGCAGCTGTGTTGTATGCCGGTCTATTGCCCAGACGTGCTCGCGCCTGGGCTTTGCTTGTTGGCAGCGTGGTTGCTATCTACTGGCTGCAGCCTAACCTGCCGATTCGCTTCAGCACGTTCATCTTCCCGACTGCGACGCTGATCCTTACCATCACGATGTGGTGGTTCTCGCGTGATCCGCAACATCCCGATCAGCTGGCCTCGCTCAAAGAAGATCGCATCACGCTGATTGTCGTGGCCGCGATCGTGCTGCTGCTCTCGCTGGAGCGACTGCTGCCGCCCGAATGGCGCTTCATCTCTGCCGCGCGTCCGCCCGATCCTTTCGCAGTGTTGATCGCGTTGATTGCGGCCTTCCTGATCGTCGCCGCGATCGATCGGTTGACGCGGAATCGCAATCGGCGGCGCGTGTTGACGGGCTGCATCCTGTTCCTCATCGCCCTCTTTGCGGCGCTAAACACTGAATCGCTGGCGACGCAGATCAGCCGCCTGTGGCGTACGCTGACTGGGCAGGACCCGGCGGTCGCCAGTCTGATCGATCTCTCGTGGCTGGGATTTTCGTATGTGGCCTTCCGATTAATTCACACCCTGCGCGATCGGCAAACGGGCATCCTGCCAGTTCTCTCACTGCGCGAATACGTGACCTACTTGATCTTCGCCCCGTCATTCGTGGCTGGCCCGATCGATCGGGCGGAGCGCTTCGTGATCGATTATCGCGCCCTGCCGGATCTGCGCGGACTGGACGCCGCGCGCTTCAGCGCCGGCGGGACGCGCATCGCGATCGGGTTGTTGAAGAAATTCGTGATCGCCGACAGCTTGGCGTTGGGCATGTCGCTCTCGGCACAAAATGCTGCGCAGACCCAATCGGCCGGGTGGCTGTGGGTGCTGCTGTATGGTTACGGCTTGCGGCTGTATTTTGATTTCGGCGGCTACACCGATATTGCGATCGGCATCGGGATCATGTTTGGCATCACGCTGCCGGAGAACTTCAAGCGCCCTTATTTGAAGACGACGCTGACAGCGTTCTGGCAGAGCTGGCATACGACGTTGAGCAATTGGGCGCGCTTCTATGTGTTTACACCGTTCTCACGCTGGATGCTCATGCGCAAACACAAGCCGTCGTCGAATATGATCGTGCTCATCGCGCAGCTGGCGACGATGTGTACGATTGGCTTGTGGCATGGTATGACGTGGAATTTCTTGGTATGGGGCGTGTGGCACGGCATGGGCTTGTGGATTCACAAGCAGTGGAGCGATCGCACGCGCCAATGGTATCGCGGCCTCGGCGATAAACCAAGACAGAAGCGCGCGTGGACGATGGTTTCGTGGTTCGTCACGTTTCAATTTGTGATGTTGGGCTGGGTGTGGTTTGCCCTGCCGATCGAGCTGGCTATCCCGACGTTTGCCAAGTTGTTTGGCCTGGGGTGGTAATCAGGAAAGGGTGTCATTCCGAACGCAGTGAGGAATCTCTCTCACGGATCGGTAACGCGGCTGGTCGAAGCTGAGATTCCTCGCCGCGAAAAACGCGGCTCGGAATGTCACAGCAGGCTTGTTTCTGCTTTTACGTATCAAGCTTGAGAAATGTCGATCGCGCAATGACGACAACAGACGTATCATGACAACAGAAAATGGATCCCGACAACAGAATACGTGGCTGACTATCGTGCGCGTGTTGATCATTACCGCGCTGTTGTTTGTGGCTTGCAACGTGATTTTCGCGCTGCTTAATCCGCTTGAGACGCTGGGCCGTGTGTCGCTGTATAACGCCGTGCTCCCGGGACGCGAACGACTGCCTTACGGCGAGGACTCGGCGAAGTCGTATAACCTGAGCACCTCCAATATCCCGGCGATGTTCGCCAGCCACGTCAGCGCGCGTCCCAAAGTAGACGACGAATTCCGCGTGATCGTCATTGGCGATTCGGGGACGTGGGGCTGGCTACTGGAAAACCCAGATACGCTAGCCGGGCAGATCAACGTGCAGAACCTTACGACGGCTGATGGCAAACGTGTAGTCGCCTACAACCTGGGTTATCCCGTCATGGCATTGACCAAGGATGTGTTGATTCTAGAAGAAGCGCTGAAGCTGCAACCTGATCTGATCGTGTGGCCGGTGACGCTCGAGTCGTTTCCGCGCGCGAAACAGGTGTTCCCCTCAATTGTGCAGAATAACGCTGCGCGTGTGCGCTCGTTGATCGATCGCTTCCAATTGAATCTCAATCCGAACGATCCGCGCTTTGTCGATCCGGATCTCTTAGGCAAAACCATCATCGGGCAGCGGCGCAATCTGGCGGACTGGCTGCGCTTGCAGGCGCTGGGCTTCTCCTGGGCCGCCACGCGGATCGATCAAGCGAAGCCCGCCGAGATCAAGCCGCGCCAATCGGATTTTGAGCAGGACGTGAGCTGGCAGGATTTCAAAGAGCCGACGACGCTGACCGAAAACGATCTAGCGTTTGACGTACTCGGCGCGGGTTTCAAGATGGCCGGCGATGTGCCCGTACTGGTCATCAACGAGCCGATGTTTATCAGCGCCGGCCAGAACAGCGACCTGCGCTACAATTCGTTTTATCCACGTTGGGCATACGATCAATATCGTGCTTTGCTGAACGACAAGGCGGCAGCAAACAACTGGCCCACTCTCGATTTATGGGATAGCATTGCGCCCGATGAATTTACGGACACGCCGGTGCATCTGACGCCGAATGGTATGGCACAGTTTGCGAAGGCCATCGGGGAAGAGGTTCTCCAGTTAGGCAACAGAAGATGATCCACGAATCTACACGAATCTTCACTAATTATTCGTGGTCATTCGTGCGATTCGTGGATCAAAGATCGGAGTGAGATATGGTAGATGAAAGAGTGTTGCGCGAAAAACTGCGAGCGTATATCTGCAAAGAACTCATCCGCGATGCGAGTTATCCGTTGACCGACACGGAGGGCATCATCAGCGGCGGCTTGATGGATTCGTTTTCACTGGCGGAGTTGGCCGTGTACGTTGAGAAGGAATTCGGCATGTACATTCCCGATTCCGATCTGACCGTGGCGAAGATGGATACGCTCGATCAGATGGTGGCGCGAGTGATGCGCGGGGAGTAAAACGTAATGCGTAAAACGTGAGGGACCTGTTACGTTTTACGTTTCACGGTTTACGTTTGACTATGGTCAATCTTTCCAACCGCTCCCACTTCCACACGCTGCTCGACGCCGTCGCGCTGCAAGGCGAGCACGACGAGTGTCCGGCGATCATCTACCTCGAAACGGATCAGGCGCCGATCACGATCTCGTGCCGTGATTTCCGCGAGGCGGTGATCGCTCACGCGGCAGGTTTACAGGTCATGGGCATCGCGCCACGCGATCTGGTGATCATCGCGCACACGCAGAATCTGGAGAGCATTTACGCTTTCTGGGGCGCGCTGTGGTGCGGCGCGATTCCGTCGATGTTCCCTACGCTGACGGAGAAACTCGACCCCGACATCTACCTGCACAGCATGGCCGAGTTGGCGCGGTTGTCCGGGGTGCGCGCGATCTTCACGACGGATGAGTTCGAGCCGCAGCTGGCGGCCCGCGTGTCGTGCCAGGTGTTTGGTTCGGAGCATCTAGCGCGGTCGGTGGCTGTGGCTAACGGTAAATTGCATCCTTCGACTACGGAGCGGGCGCATGCTGAGCGGAACGCAGTGGAGTCGAAGCACGCCCGCTCCTCCGCGCACGCCCTGTCCGCGGAGCGGGGGCGCGCTGGGCGGGATGCTTTCTCGCCTAATTCAAATGAGGTTGCTTTCCTACAGCACAGCAGTGGCACGACGGGCTTGCAGAAGGGAGTGGCATTGTCGCACGAGGCGGTGCTGAATCAGGTGGCAAGTTACAGCGAGGCCATCGCGCTTAACGATCAAGATGTGATCGTCAGTTGGCTGCCGCTGTATCACGACATGGGCCTCATCGCTGGGTTCATCCTGCCGCTGGTGCAGGGCGTGCCGCTGGTGATGATGTCGCCATTCGATTGGGTGGCGCATCCCGCGCTGCTGCTGCACGCCATCGACGACTATCGCGGTACGTTGTGCTGGCTGCCGAACTTTGCCTACAATCACTGCGCGCGCCGCATCCGCCAACGTGACAGCGAGGGTGTCTCGCTGGCCTCAATGCGGCTGTTCATCAATTGCTCCGAGCCGGTGCGTTACGAGAGCCATCAGATGTTCCTCGAGCGCTTCGCCGCCAATGGTGTGACAAACGAGATGCTGACGGTGAGTTACGCGATGGCGGAGAATACCTTCGCCGTGACGCAGACGCCGTTGGGGCAGGCGGCGCGTTTGGATGTGGTGGATCGCATCGAGTTGGAGCAGAAGCGCTTCGCTCAGCCCGCCGCGATCGATCATCCCCACGCGCAGATTCGTGTGTCGTGCGGCCCGGCGATCGTCAACACGGCGGTAAAGATCATCGACGAGGCGGGGAACACGCTACCCGATCGAGCGGTGGGGCAGGTCGCCGTGCAGAGCGATTGCATGTTGCGCGAGTACTACAAACGCCCTGATTTGCAGCCGTTTCAGGAGGGCTGGTATCGCACGGGCGATATGGGCTACATGGCCGACGGGGAAGTGTACATTGTCGGGCGCTTGAAGGACCTCATCATCAACGCGGGCAAGAACATCTACCCGCAGGACATCGAGGCGATCGTCAACACGGTGCCGGGCGTGGTTCCGGGCAGGGCGGTGGTCTTTGGGGTAGCGGATGAACGCGAAGGCACGGAGTTGATCGGCGTGGTGGCCGAAGTGACGACGGATAATGCGCAGGAGCGCAAGCACATCGCCACGCAGATTCGCAACGCGGTGGCGAAGCAGAGCATGGTCACGGTGACGTACGTGCATCTAGTGGGCGAACGGTGGTTGATCAAAACGTCCAGCGGCAAGATCGCCCGCGCGGCGAATCGAGAGAAGTGGCTGGCGGAGACGCAGCGTTAAGCCACGTCACAGAACCGAATACGGCAAACTACAAAGCCGCTCGCGAGTTTTGCGAGCGGCTTTGTAGTGGATAGCTTAACGGCCTCGGCTTTAGCTGTCTGCGCAGGATTCAGACCCTTAGCGAGCCACGGAATCCCCTGGCACCATAGTAAGAGGATGCACCGTTGTGGTACACGAAGACGTGATCGTAGCGACGATCGGCAAAGATGGCGCCGCCGAGTTTTCTAATTTCAACAGGTGTTTTCACCCAGCTCGACGTTTTCGTATCGAAATTGCCAAGTTTCTGCAACTCGCGATATTGTTCTTCTGCTAAAAGCTCAATGCCCATGGCCGCAGCCATATCCATAGCGGTATCTTTGGGCTTAGCTTCTTTCCTTGACTCCAGTGCTTCACGGTCGTAACAAGCATTTCGGCGGCCTTCAGGGCTTTCCGCTGAACAATCATAAAAGACGTATTCGCCGGTCTTTTTATCATAACCAACAACATCCGGTTCACCGCCGGTTCCTTCCATTTCATTGAGCGACCACAGTTTTTCAGGATTCGCTTCCAGCCTTGCCTGCACTTTAGCCCATTCAAGACCTTTATGGCGGTCCATGTTTTTCTCAAAACGGGCTTTCAATGCTCCGAGTAGTTCTTCACGTTGTTTTGCTTTCATGTCTTTTGTTTTTGGCATTTCTGTCTTTGCCTTTCTGCTCTGTTTCATTGGCCTGGGCCGCCGATTCGACGACCGCGTTAGACAACGTCGATACTCACCGCCTTCTCTAGCATCCAACTACGGATTGTCGAACAAACTTTGTCGGAAAATCTTTCAACAAGCCTTGTATCCGACAGGTGGATAGTACCATATCCCCGACATGGCGCAAAACGATATTGAGACCTTACAGGTTTTAGCAGATGATCTGGCTTGAAGTGATCATCAAAAGGTAAGCTGATCTGGCCGTGCTTTCAGGAACGCGCCCACTCGGCTTGCCCATACCCGGCGCTCCACCAAAGATCCGGTGGGCCGCTTGGCGCACTGCGGGGCGCTGCGCGAAACATGCGAGGTCCTGGCATGCACCTAATCCACGCCCAACGACTGCGATCCACGATCGCCCTGAAGGGCGCAAGTGCTACGGAGGTCACGAAGTTTTCTTCGTGACCTCCGTAGATCATTTGCTCACCGCCTGATTAGTGGTAAATACACTCTGCGCGATGCCTGCGTTGTCGGCACACCGTCATTCAAGGCCACAAGGTTGAGTGCGCCACCCGTCGCGCTGAGCGTATACGTGAAGCCCGGCGCGAGTCCCGCGATGGTCGTGGTTTGGAAGGCGCTGGCAAACGCGCCCGCTTGCATGAAGTTGTAGCTCTCGCCTTGCTTGGGCGCGAAGCCGTTGCCGAAGTTGAGCACGAGTTTGCCCCCGAGTTTAGCCGTGCCGGTGATGATCAGCCGATCGTACAGGCTGGGCGTGTTGCCGATCACGTCGAGCGTGATCACCGCCGTGGGGCTGATCGACACGTTGCCGCCGATGTTCAGCACGCCGGGCTGGATGATGGGCAGCGCCGGGGCGGCGAAGACGGCGGCCTTCCCTGACGTCAAGACCGTCACACCTGGATCGATCACGCCGCCATCGGCCACGTCCAATCCCAACACACCGACCAAGAGATCGCCGCTGCCGGTGACGCGCCCGCCGGGGCCGACCAGCGTGCCGCGCTCGGAGACGGCGTTGCCGCTGTTGCGCAGTTCGAGCGTGCCTTGCAGACCGCTGTCCGCCGCGCCACACAGTTCGACAAGATCGCCGCCGATGCAAAGGCCGCCTTCGGTGTACAGCGTCGAGCCGCCATTCGCGCCATCGACGCTGACGTAACCTGTGCTGCCCGGCTGCCCGCCGATGCGAATGGCTTGGCATTGCACTTGCCCGCCGCTGTGGATCAACAGTCGCCCCGTGCCGCTTTCCCCGATGGCGCAATGGCCCGTGGTAAAGGTGCCAGCCACCGCGCTGACCTTCAGCAAGGCTGGCGCGGTATGCGCATTGATGCCTGCCACAGTCATGGTTACTTCGCTGCCCGCCGCAAAGCCCAGAAACAGATTGGCGCCATCCACGATAAACTGCCCGCCGCGATCGACGTTGACGCCCACCGCCGCGCCGTGGACCATGCCCAGCAGCACATCGTTGAAGACACTCAGCGTGGAAGTGATCGCCGCGGTGTCGTCGCTGCCGTCGATACTGATGAAGGCGGCGAGGCCGGGGCCGGGATGCGCGCGCAGTCCGGCTTGCAGCACGCTCTGATCGTTGAACACATTGATCTGACCGCCTTTGGAAAGGTAGAGTTCACCGCGCTGGAAGTTGCCGATCGAGAATGTGTCGAAGGCCAGCCAATTGCCGAAGCCCGTGGCGGGGGCGTTATCGTTGCTGACGTGAACGACCGCGGTGCGGTCTTGCATGGTGGTGCCGTTGCCGATGATGACTTCACCTCCACTACGCAGAAAGCCGCCCTGTTCGATGGTTAGAGTGCCGGTGGTATTATGCCCTACCGCGACCGCATCCGTACTCCATTTGCCGTGTTGTCCGCCGATGATGGCCGTGCCGGGCGAAGTGACGCCGATCCGCACTTGACTGCTGTACAGGGTCGCATCGCTGACGAACAACTCGCCCTCGCTGGCCGCGCCGATGTCGATGGCGGTGTTGCCCGTGATGATCGTGCCCGCATTCGACACGTAGAGTTGAGCCAGCGTGGGGGTGAGAGGGCTGATCGGGGGGAGATGGCCGATCGTGATTTCACCCGCGTTCAGCGTGCCGGCGGGCAGCGTCAGTTTGGCATCACCCCCGATCGATAACGGCCCGATCAAGGTGAGATCCGCGTTCCGAAAACTCACGCTGCCATTTTCGATGCGGCTACGTCCGGAGGTGCGTGTGCTGACCGTCACATCGTACGTGGCTTCCAGCCGGAAGAGCGTTTCCGCACTCTGGTCGGGAACCTGAACCGGATCCCAGTTGGCGGCGTCGGCCCAGTTACCGCCGTTGGCGTTGACCCATTCGAGCGTTCCAGAATGGCCGAGGGCGTAGGTGTTGGTGTTATTCGCTAAACGCGCATAGACCAGCGCATCGCCTTTTTCGCTGAAGTTGTAGAGTTCAAGCGGCGTGCCGTCTTGCCCGAAGCCCTGCATGAAGTCGCCGTCGAAGCGATCGGAGGCAGGGCTAGGGCCGCTGAACAGGGCGGTGGTATTGTTCTGAGGATCGGTCGCCGCCTTGAAGATCGGCTGTCGCCAGGTAGTGAGGGCTTTGGGTTGAATGAAGAAATAGGGACCGACATTGCCGATCTGTTCGCCCTGCGCAACCAGTTCCGTGCCGCCGCCATTGCCGGGATAGAGCCAGAGTTTGGTGAGGATGCTGGTAAAGCCGCCGCTGTTACCGGCGTACGTGGCTTCCCAACTGAGCACGTCACCGGCACTGTTGAGCACCGGATCAAAAATCACCAGGCCATTTCCGCCGCAGCCGACGGTGGTGTAAGTGCCGCTGGCAATGGTCCCGGATCGGCTGCCCAGCCAGAAGATGCGACCGGCTGTGGTTTGGTTGCTGGGAGCCGCTGGCTGCGCGGAGGCCGGCGAGCGCCGGGAGCATTCAATCGTCCCGCTGGTAATCCGCTCGTGAACGAGAAACGCGCCGCCCGCGGTGATGCCGATCAGTCGCTGCTCGGTTCGGGGGCTTGCGCCTAAGTCCTGGTTGAGCAGCGAAATGGACGCGCTGTTGAACAGGTCACCATCGGTGATCCAGTATTCGGTGTGGGTGGCGTCCACACTGCGTTTGGCGATGAAGCGGCCATGCGCGTCGTTCATGTCGACTTTGTAGCTCACACCGACTGTCGGCGTCAAAGGGGTCAGCAGGCTGTTGCTCCAGCGGAAGTGGCGCAGGACGGTCGAGCTGTTGTCGTCGACGGAGGTGGTGAGATAGATCAAGTTGGGCGACGCGATGTAGGCGGTCACGCCGTTGACATCGATGAAGGTCCCGCCGCCGGGAGCGGGAGCGCCCATCGCCAGAATGGGGGTGGCCACGCCGCCGATCACCAGGGCATAGCTCTTGACCGTGTTCGAGACGAAGCTGACGAACAGTTCGCGCTGTTCGCCGATCTCCACCACTTCTGGACTTTGCAAACCGGGCGGGACGGTGCTGGAAATGGGTTTGAAACTCCAGGGCGGGAAGGCCTGCGCCTCCGCGTGCGTTTGCGATGCCGGGCCGGCCAACAGGATGAAGATGGCTGCGAATGCGAGAGCCAGTACCGGGATCAGACGATAAGCACGTTTCGAGGTAACCAGATTAAGCACGTTTCTCCCTTGCAGGTCTCGCGTGGATGGGCCACTAAAAGTTGGTGGTTAAACCCGCGTCCCCACGCGACCACGCTTTGAGGGATGATGCCTGTGCAAGACTTGTTTAATGATGATACGGGGGATGTGCGATTGCGTCAAGACAAAAATGACGCCGCAGCAAGGTCTTGACAAAGTTCTGACGAGAATCGCGTTGAAAACAGATTAACCTTCGTGTACTTCGTGGATCATCTACTCCACCAGCAACCCGCGCAACGCTTCGATCTCGTCTTCCCTCATCCCGCACCTCGCCAGATACGCCGTCATGCCGCCGTGATTTCGCTCAATCTGATCGAGCGCGGCTTGCAGGTATTCCTCGCGGGCGCTGAGCGAGGCGCGAACATTTTCCATCTGGAGGCGACCCAGAGAGAAAATTCTCATCATACGCTCGATGCGCGGCGTCACCGGCTGGAAGTGGTCATTCGTCTTGAGATAGTCTTGAAATACGGCGGCGCGCTCCACGCCCACGGCCTGCTGCACCAGCGCACACATGAAGCCCGTGCGATCTTTCCCGGCGCGGCAGTGGATCAACACGGGATACGCCTCGGCGCTCAGCAGAATCTGGAAGAGTTGCCCCGCTTGCGGCCATGCCTCATCGGCCAGATCGCGGTACATCTGCTTGAGGATGTCGATCACTTCGCCTTCCGCGCCACGTTTGGTCATCAGCGGTTGTATCTTCTCGCGCGTGCGATTCTCCAGTTCGATCGGCACATCGATCCGGCGTGCGCCTGTAATCGTCGGCAGTTCCTTCTTCTTCTCAGTGGGCGCGCGCAGATCGACAATGGTCTTCAGGCCGATCGTTTCCAGCGTGTCTAGATCGCCATTGCGCGCACCGTCCACTGTGCCCGATCGATACAGGCGGCCTGTTCGCATGCGCTGGCCGTCGGTGGTGGCGTATCCGCCACCGTCACGGAAGTTGTTGATGGTTTTCATGAGACGATCGTTTCTTGCTGCGCGGGCTCCCATGCCCGCGTGCCCGGCGGCGTGGCAGCCGCCTCTGCTGCTACTCGATAATTCGTACCGTCTTCAGCTGCATATCTTCCGGCCCGACGATCTTGATGCGCTGGCGCAGCAGATACTGCACATAGGCGATCATCTCCGCGCTGATCACTTCGCCGGGCATCAGCAGTGGAATGCCGGGCGGATACGGAATCACCTGCTCGGCGCAGACTTGATCGCGCGCTGCGTGCAGCGGCACCGCGCGTGACGAGCGGAACACGGCCTGGCGCGGACTGAGGATCAGTTGGGGCAAGGCCGGCGGGGTCAGATCCACCCGATCGGCGCGCGGCGTGATCGTCGTCCGCCGTTCCTGCGCCACGGCGCGCAGCGCCGCGATCAAGCGATCGATCCGATCGGGCGTATCGGCGATCGTGATCGAGCAGATCAACTGCCACGGATCGGCAAACTCCACCGTCAGGTTGAAGCGCGACCACAACTCGGCGGCGAACTCTTTGCCGCTCATGCCGGTGTCCGTCACACGGATGACCAACTTGGTCGGATCGAACTCTGCGATGCCATAGTCGCCGACGAGGTCTTCGCCGTAGCACCACAGGCCGCGAATCTGGCGAATGGCGGCGCGGGCGCGCTGCGCCAGTTCGATCGTCCGATCGAGCAGCTCTTTGCCCTGCAGCGCCATCTGCCGCCGCGCCACATCGAGCGAGCCGGTGAAGATCACATTGGGCGATGACGATTGCAGAATCGCGACAAGATATTGCAGCATGGTGAAGGACAGGCGTGTGCCGCTGAGATGCAGCCAGGCCGCCTGCGTGATGGCGCCCAGCGTCTTGTGCGGACTCTGCACCACGGCATCTGCGCCCAGACCAACGGCGGACGCCGGCAGATCGGGATGAAAGCGCAGATGCGCGCCGTGTGCTTCGTCGACGAGCAGCGGAATGTCGTGCGCGTGCGCCAGCTTGACCAGCCCTTCGATGTCCGACAGATAGCCGTAGTAGTTGGGATTGGTGACGTGAATGGCGACGGCGTCGGGGTGTTCCTCCAGCCGATTGTGCATCGCGCCGACTTCGACCGCCAACGGAAAATGCACCAGCGGATGCACGCGCGGCATGATGTAGACGGGCGTCGCGCCCGACAGAATGAGACCGGCATATACCGAGCGGTGCGCGGCGCGCGTGATGATGACCTTCTGCCCGTCGCGCACGGCGGCGCTGAGCATCGCTTGATTGCCCACCGTCGAGCCGTTGATCAGGAAGAAGGTGTGATCGGCGCCGACGGCGGCGGCGGCCAACTGCTGTGCTTCGACGAGCGGGCCGGTGGCCGCGTGCAGATAATCGATGGTGGGCACGGCTTCGTTGAGATCGCCGGTGAAGACGCCTGCGCCGAAAAAGTCCGACAGTTCCGGCAGCAGCCCGGCGTCGAACTTGTGGCCGGGCATGTGAAACGACAGCGGCTGGCGCTGGTCGCGTGTGGCGACCAGCGAGTCGAAGAACGGCGCGCGGGTCTGATCGAGCTCAGTCGGTTGAGAGTCCTGAGTCACGCGAGAGTCCTCTTGGCTGGCGGAATACGTGCTGAGTATAAGCTGACTCACTCGTGTGTCAAATCAACAGGAGACTTCCGAAGTTTTGCGAAACTTCGGAGGCCTGATTTCACTTTTCCTGCCCAATCACCGTATAATACTCTCATCTGGCTGCGGAGGTGCGCGCATGGATCTGGAACTGGCCGGCAAGGTGGTGTTGATTACGGGCGCGAGCGGCGGGCTGGGCCGTGAAATGGCCGTCGACTTTGCGCGCGAAGATGCCCGCGTGGTGGTGCACTACCGATCGGGCGTGGAGGCTGCCGAAGTCGTCGCCGACACGATCGAGAACATGGGCGGCGAAGCGATCACGGCGCAGGCCGATCTCATCGATCGCTCCTCCGTGCAGCACATGCTGAATCAGATCAAGGGCGAGTATGGCGGCGTCGATGTGTTGATTCACGGCGCGGTCGCCTTCGAGGGGATGGGGCCGATCGAGCAGATGGCGCCCGACACGTGGCACAAAATGATCGAGGTGACGCTGACCGGTACGTATCATCTCGTCAACATGATCGTGCCGTTCATGAAGCAGCAGCGCTGGGGCCGCATTGTCAATATCGCCTCGCGCACCGGTCTGGTGGGCAGCGCGAATCTGGCGCACTACAGCGCGGCGAAAGCGGGACTGATCGGTATGACCAAGGCGCTGGCGAAAGAACTGGGGCCGAGCGGCATTCTGGTCAACGCCATCGCGCCGACGACCATCCTCACGCCCAAAGAACGCGAACGCCTGACCCCCGATCGACAGGAAAAGCTCATCGCGCAGATTCCGCTGGGCCGCATCGCCGCACCGGACGACATTTCGCGTGTGGCGTTGTTTCTGGGTTCAGGCATGAATACGTTTGTGAACGGAGAAGTCATTACGGTGGGCGGCGGGGCGCAGACGTGAAAAGTGAAACGTGAAGAGTCCCACAGGGAGGCTTCGCACTGATGAGTTAGACCGTCATCCGCGTGTCATTCCGAACGAAGTGAGGAATCTCTACTATGGATAGGCACCGTAGCCGGTCAGAGCTGAGATTCCTCGCCACGTTTTCGCGGCTCGGAATAACACTTCAGTCACAGTTCTTGACCTCAAGCACTTGCTTCACTCATCACACATTAGTGCGAGGCCTCCAGGTGGGCCCCATCACTTTGTTGCCATCACAATCTCCACGGGAATCCCCCACATCGATCGCGTATGCTGCACTTCGCAGCGCAGCCCCGCAGCTTCCACGGCGTGTTGTAGATAGATCGGTCGGCAATCGATCAACTTAGGCAGCCAGCGATGAAAGCGCTCGTAGACCTTGACGACGACGTTACCTTCACACGCTTTGGACATCGACACGAGGCCTGCTCGCCCACCGGGTTTCAGCACACGCCGCATCTCGTTCAGCACGATCGGGATGTCGGGCGTGTCGATCAGATCGAGCATGAAACTGGAAAAGACTGCCTCGAATGAAGCATCTGCGTAAGGCAAATGCAGCGCGCTGCCGCGGTGGAACACCACGTTGTCATGCCCGAGTGCTCGCGAAGCGGTCGGGAATCCAGATGTCGTTGGCTGGGCGGCTGTATTCCCGCCAGAAGCACGCGGGAATGACGCCCGTACCGTGTCTTTGCGCACTTGCTCATGCGCCACAGCGATCATCCCCGGCGACAGATCGATGCCGATCACTCGCCCGGCTGATCCCACCGCGTGCGCCAACGCGATCAGGCTGCGCCCCGTGCCGAACCCCACCTCCAGCACATGCTCGCCCGGCTGCACGTTGAGCAAGCTCAGCCCCTCGGCGATGTGCGGCCCCTCGCTGTTTTGGCCCAGCCGATCATACCACTTGCTCAGTCGCGTGTAAGACGCGGCGGCTTCTTGTTCGGTGCGGGGTACGCGTGCGATGGTGTTGGGCATAGTTCAATAGGTCCACAATACTTCCAATGTGTCATTCTGAGCCCCGAAGGGGCGAAGAATCTCTGTCACAATCGACGACACCTTGCTATCAGCACCAGAGATTCTTCGCTCGCTAGCGCTCGCTCAGGATGACACGCGTTGTCGCTTGTTACGCATCACGTTTCACTCATCACGCTCCGCCTGAATCGCCAGATCGATGAACACCGCCGACGACCACCCGAAGATCGACGCGGCCTTGGGCGGAACTTCGCCGGTCTGCGGCTGATAGTACTCGTAGATGTCGTCGTGCAGGCCGATCAGATCGAGCGTGCGGCGGCGCAATTCGCGCGCCAGATCGAGGTAACCCGTGCGCTGCAAGCCTTCGATCAGCAGATAGTTGACATTGACCCACGTCGGCCCGCGCCACATAGTGAGCGGATCATATTTGGGATCGTTCAACGCCACCGTGGGAAGCGGATAGCGTGACCAGAATTCGCTCTCGTCCGTCAGGTGCGCGACCAGGCGGCGCGTGACATGCTCCGGCAGCCGTCCCGTGATCAACGGAAACAGATTGAACGGTGTGCGCACATTTACCCGCGCCTGCACCGTCGGACGAGTGGCCCAAAACAACCCCGCGTCTTCATCCCACATCCAGCGCAGCATCCGCGCGGCCTGGGCATCGGCGAGCTGCGCCCACTGCGCTCCGTCATTCGCCTCGCCGATGGCAAATGCGATCTTGGACAGTGCTTCCTGCTGTAAACACAGATACGTGTTAAGATCGGGCGACTCCACCGGCACGCCCTCATCCCACAAGGGACTGTCGTCCAGCCCAGACGAATAGGGATGAAGATATTCGCACAACCCATTGCCGTCCACATCATTCTTCTCGAACCACCAATTATTCCAGCGCACGATCGGTTCGTAGACTTCGTGGAGAAATTCCACGTCGTGATCGATCTCGTACAGCTTCCACGCCGCCCACGCGACTAAAGGCGGTTTCGTCACATCGGCCTCTACCGGAAAGGTCAGGCGCGTCACCGTTCCCTCGTCGTGCACCGCATCCGGAATCATGCCGTCGCTGCGCTGATGATCAAGCACGATGCGCAGCTGATCTTTCGCCAGGTTCATCTCCATATGGCGATAGGCCAGCGCGTGAAAGTACGCGTCCCACTGCCACACGCCTACGTAATGAACCTTGGACGGCGTCATCGCTTCGCGCGTGGTGTAAAACCGCGTGGAGATCAACCCCGCGCGCATGATCCACCACGCGAAATAATACTGCGCCCGATAGGGTTCACTCACCGCCGGAGCCGCCGCAAACCAATCGTGCCAGCGGCGCGTCGCCGCTTCGATGGTTTCTGCAGGCGGATGGATGTAGCGGTTGAACCCCAGCCGTGGTGTGATGTTGAGCAGCAGCGCGTCACTGCCGTCCGATTGCACGATCAAGCGAATGCGCTGCGTGTTGTCGGCGTCGCCTTCCACCTCGTGCCGCATAATGCGCGCATTGGTGGTGTAGGCGATGTTGCGCCGGATGTCGCCCGTCAAGCGCAGCACGCCGCCGCGCCGATCGGGATAGGCCTGATCGAGGTGAGCTTGAAACGTGAGGCCGCAGGTGCCGGCGGGCAGAGTGATCAGCAGTGACTCGGTGTCGGCAAACACGATCGAGAATGTCCCGACCGACGAGTGACACTCGAGGCGATGAGGAAAGGTGGTGATCTCCAGTTCGAGCGGTGCGCCGTGCTCGTCGGTGAAGCGCCACTCGTCGAGGATGGGTGGACGCTGACGGTAACTGCTCAACTGCTGATCGATCTTGAACCAGCGCTCGGCCAGCTTGATCTGAAGATGATCGTTGTCCTGAAACACCAGCAGGCGCGAGCCGCGCTCGCTGAACGGAATACGCCGCAGGTTGATGCGATTCTTTAAGAGTTCCAGATAGGGCGACGACCAATTATTCATGTTGTAACCACACCACTTCATAAGGTTGCAGCGTCAAGTCGATCTCAATTGATCGATCACTCAGCAAATCGCGTGCGTGCTGCCACTTCGGATCAAGCAGCACACTTTGCGGGTGACCCGACACGTTGTGCAAGCACAGCACGCGCCCGCCGCGTTCGACGGCAAAGACCTGAGCCGCTAGAGCTAACACCCGCTGCTCGCTCCGCGGGTCAAACACGAAGGCGGCGTAGCGAATTACCAGCAGACGCTTCAAGCGACTAAACACCTGAGACCGTCGCGTCTGCGGATCGCTCAAGTCGCGTTCCACCTCGGTCCGATCGAACTTCTGCCGGTTGATGGCGCGGTTGTATCCCCATTGCGTCACGCCCTCGGGCCAGCCACGCGAGCCAAACAGGCTGTGAAAGTAAATCCCCGGCACACCCGCCAGCGAAAACATGATCGCGTGGGCGGCCACAAACCGATCGATCTGCAGGGACAACGGTTCGTCGCCGTTCGGATCAGACAGCGCATCGAAGTAGTTGATGTTCAACTCGTAGGGCGTCGTTGAGCCATCGGGATTGGATTTGTACGACACGCGCCCGCCGTGCACCGTAATCTGCTGCACCAGCGCATCGATCTCGTCATCACGCAAAATGCCGCGCGCGGGATTCAAGCCAATGCCGTCGTGCGAGGCGAGGAAGTTGAAGAACGCTGTCTCGGAGGAAGGCGTTGTCAGGCCGGCCGCCCACCGCGTCAGCGCCGAGGCGTCGCCCGTGCGAAAAGTATGCAGCGTCAGCGGCGGCAGCGCAAAATTGTAGACCAGCTGCGCTTCGTTGTACGCGTTGCCAAAATACGTGATGTTGTCACGGTGCGCCACATTGGTCTCGGTAATCAACACGACATGCGGCGCGACTTCGCTGAGAACCTCGCGCAGCAGTTGTATCACGCGATGCGTCTGCGGCAAATGAAGGCAGGTCGTGCCGATCTCTTTCCACAGGAACGCAATCGCGTCGAGGCGAATCAGCTCCGCGCCATGTTCGACGTAGAACAGCAATACATCAATGATGTCCAGCAGCACGGCGGGATTGGCATAGTTGAGATCGATCTGATCGGCGCTGAAGGTGGTCCACACTTTCTTCGCGCCGGACGGTGTGGTGAACTCGGTCAGCAGGGGCAGCGTGCGCGGGCGCACCACTTGCGAGAGATCGGGATTGCCCTCGACGACGATGAAGTAGTCACGATACTGCGGATCATCTTGCAGAAACGCCTTGAACCACGTGCTCTGCGCGGAAATGTGATTGATCACCCCGTCGAACATGAGGTGAAAATTCTGACCCACGCGCGCCACGTCGTCCCATGTGCCCAGCGCGGGATTCACCTGCCTGTAGTCAATGACGGAAAAACCATCATCCGAAGAATACGGATAGAACGGCAGGAGGTGAATGTCATCCACCACGCTACGCAAATGCGTGTCGCAAAACTCAGCCAGCGTGCGCAGCGGCGCGCGATCGGGTTCGCGCAGCTGATCGCCATAGGTGATAAGGACGGACCTCCCATGCCAGGAGTCATCCTGGAAATAATAAGGAAAGTAAACAGCATTTTCCACGAGAGGGGTCAGGACGGCGGCCAACCTTTCAGACGTCGTGGCGCCCCATGCTTCGCCATACAGGGCATTGAGATGCTCTCGAATAACCTCGTTCACAACTTCACCTGCTTCATCCATTGGCGATAGTCGGCAATCTCCAGCATGGGCGGGCGCTCACGCTCAGCAATCTCTTCCACATCCAAGAAATACGTACCGCGTTTGTGACGGATCAGCTTCATGGACTTGTTCACGTCTTCCAGCATCGCCAGATGATAACGCTGTTCCAGTTTACGCACTACCGTTTGCAAGATGGCAAATGACATCTTGCTCAGCGCTTCCAGCGTCTGGTTGTGGTGAATGCGCTCCAATAGATCGACCTGCGCGATGCCGCTGAGTCCGTATTTTTCATACACGCCGATCAGCAATCCCGTCTCCACGCCATAGCCGGAATAGAACGGCATCTGCTCCAGCGCCGATCGGCGTCCGCCGTATTCACCGGACAGCGGTTGAATCACACCCGACAACTCGGGATAGAACAAATTCAGCAATGGCCGCGCAGTGAGTTCGGTCACACGTCCGCCGCCGCCCGCTTGCAGCTTGTTGCCTACTTTCAGCGGGCGGCGATAAAACCCTTTCACGAATTGAATTTGCGGATCGACCAGCATGGGTCCCAGCACGCCGTACACAAAGCGCGGATGGATGTTGACGATGTCGGTATCGATCCATAGAATGATGTCGCTGCGCGTGACCAGCAGGCTCTTCCACAGGGCTTCGCCTTTGCCGCGCCGTGCGCCCAGTTGCGGCAGTAATTCTTGATGGGTGAACACAGGCACGCCCAGGTCTTGCGCAATCTCGCGTGTCCGATCGGTGGAGTTGGAATCGATCAGCACGATCTCATCCAGCAGCGGCGTCTTCTCCATCAAGGCGTGCCGCGCCGTTCGGATCACGTGCCCCACGGTTTTCTCTTCATTCAAGGCCGGCAGCGCCAGGCTGATCGTCACACCCTGTTCCCGTTTGAGCGCCACCAGCCGATCGAGTTGTTTGAATTCGTCGGCGTGATACGTGTTTTCGGCAAACCACTTATCCACCACGATCGAGATCGCCTGCGCCCCCACCGCGGCTTCCTGCGGCTGCGGCATGGGACGGCGCGTCTTCACGGCGATCACGGCGATGCGTGACTCTTTCAAGACCCGATCGGCCACCTCGCCTAACGAGGCCTCACTGCGCAGCGGCTGAGCCGTCGCACCCATCACGATGAGATCGGCGCGCCGGGCTTGCTTGATGATCACCTGAGCCGGATCGGTGGTAATGGCCGATCGCATCTTGACTTCCGGCAGGCTCTTGAAGATTTGCTCCAGGCCGCGAAACGGCGCATCCGTTTCACCTGCCTGCTTCGCCGTTAAGTGGAGCGCTGTAATATCGATCGGGTTGGTGCTGAGGCCGACGCGCAACGCCAGTTCGGCGTGCGGGCCGCCGCGCACGGGCACCAGCACGTGCCGAATCTGATCGGGCAGCGGGCCGCGCACCAGGGCCACATCGCACGGGGGGCGCGTCAAGACTTCGGCGGCCGTGACGTGCAGCGCGTCGAGCTGGCACGGCCACTCCAGCAGCAGCAAGTCCGGCTCGTCGGCGGCGATGGCTTTCACCAGATCGTGCCACGGCGCGTGTGAGACATGCACCTGTGCTTTGTAGCGTATCTGCTCACCGCTGCTCATGGCGCGCAGCTTGCGCCGCACTTGACGTGCTTCGTAGGCACCTGCGCTCAAAGGCTGGCCGGACGGCACATGCACCACACCCACCAGCACCACGTCGGAGGCGAGACGGCAGGCCGTCTCTAAGGCAGCTTCACATTCGCAACCGTGCAGGACCGGAACCCAGACGGAGCGGATGTAGTCCACTTTGCTTTTGGTCATCATGATTCCTCCCACAAAGGCGCGATGTGATCAAGATAGATGCGTTCCCACGAAAAGTTCCGACGGACACGTACTGCGAATTGATAAGCAGCCTCCGGCTGCAAGCGTTGCGCGATCAACTGCGCGATGTAGGCGGGATCATCGTCCGGGGAAAAGTAGGTCGCTTCGTTTTGGCCCAGCGCGCGCAGCGGCGCGATATCGGTGCAGAACACGGGCAGCTTGCTAAACGCCGCTTCGATCACGGGAATGCCGAAACCCTCTTCGCGGCTGGGCATGAACAGCGCATCGGCCAGCCGATAGAAATCGGCGATGACTGCGTCGGGCAGGTAAGCGGGAATTGTCCGATTCGCATCCCTCGACTTCGCCTCGCTCCGCTCAGGATGCTTTTCGCTCAACTCCGCGAGGAAGATCGCTGCGCCCGATAGGTTGAGCTCGGCCCGCAGATTTTTCAGTTTCTCGAAATAAGCTGCATTGGCCGGGTTGTGCGCGCCCAATGGCCCGGTCACGATCAAGATCGCTTCGGGCATCTCGCGGCGCAGCGCAGCCAACGTGTGCAGGGCAAGTTCGATGTTCTTGCGCGGCGTGATCCGCACCGGCAGCAGCAAGATTGGCGCGGCTTGTGCAAGATCGATTTGTTGGAGCAGGGCCAGCGTGATCGGGCTGAGTTTGAAGAACGCCGCCGGGTCGATCCCGTTGGGCACCACGGCGATCGACTCGATCGGGAGGTGCAACAGATCGGCCAGTTCGCGCTGCCGCAGATCGGAGACCACCACGTGCCGCGCACCCCAGTCGGTGCGGAGCAAATCCCACGGGTAGCCGGCGTGCAGTTCGGCGGCATAGCGCGGCGTGGTCCAGGCCAGATCGTGATGCCACAGGATGACGTGCAATTTTCCAGGTGTGTCACCCCGAGCAACGCGAAGGGTCTCTTCCGGCCAAGAGAGATTCCTCGCTGCTGCGCGGCTCGGAATGACACGAGCTGGGGTGAGCCGCTGAATGGCCGCCGTCAACATCAGGTTTTTGTTGAGCGAGCAGACATTGTGGGCGATGAGCACATCGGCATCCGCTAAGGCATCTTGCAAGGCCTGTGTGATTTCAGAAGTGAGTGGTTCGAAATCGTTGGGCACGATACCGCGATCGAGTTGGGCTTTGGCCGCCAGCACGCGCGGGTGGCGCGAATCAATCAAGGGCAGAGGAATGAATTGAATCTGATCGGAGAAGGGTTCACCGCGCGCAGCGAGAATGCGCACGGCGTGCCCGGCCTGTGCCAGCAGTCGCGCGTGCTGAGCCAGGACGCTTTCGACGCCGCCCACGACTGGCGGCGCAGAATAATGAATGAGCGCGATGTGCACGAGCACACCTCCTTTCGTCAAAGAGGTAGCCTCAGTATAGCCAATTCAGCGCGGTTTGTCGACCAGGCGCGGCTGGGTGGGGCGCATTTCACTTTTGGGGCAGATAACCCGGCGACTGCAAGTCGCAGCAACAAAGACGCGAAGTCGGCCTACGCCGACTAGCCGACGCAGGTCGGCTTTGCGTGGTTGTAGGCGCGATTTCAATCGCCAGCAATGGTTCGCCCCCAAGTTGAAATGCACCGCGGCTGGGTGAGTTATTATCCCTTGCGCCGCACCAGCGGATCAGGAAAGCGGCGCGCCCGCGCCGGAAAGATGCCTTCCTGCGTGGAGCGCACTTCTTCCACGGCGGTGAACGCCTTGGGATAGGTGTCCTGAATAATGGTCATCACGTCGTACAGGTCTTTGCGCTTGACGACGGTGTAAACTAAAGTGACGTCGCCGGTGGTGCCGTGCGCGTCAATGCTGGTGACGCCGTAACCGGCCGCTGCCAACTGCCTCATGAGCTGCGATGCTTCCTGTGGCACGATGACGCGCACGACCAGGGTGCCAATGGCCAGCTTGTCTTCAATCCACATGCCCACATAGTTGCCTGTGGCAAACCCGGCGGCATAGGCGATGAAGGACAACGGGCTGTGCAGATTCTGCATGATCTGGCTGACCACCACGATCCAGATCAGCACTTCGAAGAAGCCGAGCAGTGGCGCCAGTTTGCGGCGGCCCCGCGCGATGAAGATGATGCGCAGCGTGCCCAGCGATACGTCCAGCACGCGCGCGCCAAACACCAGCAGCGGCAGAACGATGTAGGCATAGACCTCGGAGTTGGCGAGTTGTTCCAGCGGCATAGTTCACCTTGATCGTTTCACAGACTGCGGCTGTGGCCCATCGTCGGAAAGATGTGATCGTCCTGATAGGACTCGCGCAGGGTGCGATAGTAATAGAGCGCTTCTTTGTTGACGAGATGATAGCTCCACGTCTGCGCCATTCGCGCGCGCTCGGCAGCAAACTCCGTATCCCCGATCGTTTCGTCGGCTAACTGCGCAACAAAGTCTGACGAACCGGCGCCTTTGGAAAATTTCTCCTTAGGCCGATTGACGATGTGGGCGGGCAGGGTGTCGGCAAAGGCGCGGCGCAGCAGCGCTTTGGCGGGGCGGCCCTCGCCGCGCAGCTTCCACAGGGCGGGCAGCCCCAGCGCCAGCGCGATCGAGCGCACATCCAAAAACGGCACGCGCGCCTCCAGCCCGTGGGCCATCGACATGCGATCGGCGCGTTGCAAATTGGTGTTGTGCAGCGCGCTCACGATGTGGATCAGTTCGCCATGCAGCGCATCCGGCTCTTCGAAGCGCGCCAGATAATCGTAACCGGCATACAACTCGTCCGCGCCTTCGCCAGTGAGAAAGACTTTGACGTATTCGGCGGACAACTGCGCCAGGAAGTAGTTAGGGATGGCGCTGCGCACCAATGCCGGATCGAATGATTCGAGATAATACAATACCTGCGGCAGCACGCGCAGCATATCCTGCTGATCGTAGACGCGCTCATGATGCTGCGTACCTAGGAATTGCGCCACATCGCGCGCGGCGATCAGATCGCTGCTGTCCGTCACGCCCACTGCGAACGTCTCCACCCGATCAAGCCCATCGCGCGCCAGCAGCGCCACGATGCTGCTGTCCAGTCCGCCACTCAAGCTGATGCCCAGCGGCACGTCCGACATCAGGCGCTTGTGTACCGCATCGCGCAGCGTGCGGACGATGACAGGCAGCACTTGACCTTCGTGCTCGAAGCGCGTCAACTCTTGCACGATGTTGCCGTCCAGCGCCGACACATCTTGTCCCACCATGTAATAGCGCGTCAGACCCAGTCGCGAATGATACCAGTAGCCGGGCGGGAATTCGCGGATGTCAGTTGCAACATCCTTCAGCGCCTTGATCTCGGACGCGAAGTACAACTCATCGCCGCGATGCGCGGTGTAGAGCGGTTTGATGCCGATCGGGTCGCGCGCCAAAAACAAGCCGTCCGGCCCGGCGATGGCCAGCGCAAACATCCCGTCGAGCAGTTCCACGCAGCGCGGGCCATAGGCTTGATACAGCTGCAAAATCACTTCGGTGTCCGTGCGGGTGTGCGCGGGCCGATCGGGCAGGTGGCGCTGCCGCAAGGCTTGAAAGTTGTAGATTTCGCCGTTGAATGTGATCGCGTGCTGATCGCTGAAGATGGGTTGATGTCCGCCCGCCACATCGATGATGGCTAAACGCGTGTGTCCCAGCGTGCAGCCTACTACACTATCACAACCGGATCCATCCGGTCCGCGATGGCGCAGAGTGTTCAGCATCTTCTCCAGATCGCCTGTCACTTCAGGGCGATTGCAACCGGCAATTCCACACATGAGCTTGCTCCTGTAAGCATCGTAGGGGTCGGCGCAGAGCCGACCCTGGGCGACCGCAAGAGTCGCCCCTACCTAAGCGCACACGCCTTCGTTGACGTAGCGGGTGAGTTCGCTGACGCTGAGCTGCGCAATGCCGAGCTTTTCCAGCGTGCGGCCGCGCCGCCAGTAATCGGTACGGTGAATGATGCACGCCAGCTTGATGATGGCATCGATGCCGCCCGTCGACACGCCGTAACGCTGCCCCAACGCGGCGATGGGCACCAGGCTCATGGGGATGTCTTCAAAGAGGTAACGATGGTTTAGCGTGGCGGGCGCTTTGATGCCGTAGTACCCGGGCTGATTGTGAATGGCTTCGTTCAGATCGCTGCCGGTGGCATCATAGGCCATCTTCAACCATTCCTGCGCGGTCTGCGCGCGGATGCCCAACGACGAGGCCACCGTCACCCGCTCACGATCGATTACTTCGAGCACGCGCGCCACCGAAGGCGTCACCCCGTCGATGTAAAACTCAAAGTCGCCGCGCGTCGATTCGATGCGGCCCGCGTTGAGCAAGGTCAGCGTGGGATGAAACACCGCGCCCATATTGTCGAAGCCGGTGTGCAGCACATTGATCCCGTCGATGAACTGCGGATAGGCCGGGCGGATCATCTCGAGCACTTCTGCCGTGCGCGTGGCAGGCAGCGCCGCCAGCGGCAGCGCTTCCTTGATGCGGAAGATGCGCGCCTGCGCCGGGCCATCCAGGCGGCTGGCGTAGATGAACGTGCCCGCTTCCGCAATGGTGACGATGGCCGGGCAGCCGGCATCGCACAGCGTTTTGTGGACTTCGATCGCGCCGCACGTGCGGCCCGGATGCAGAATGATGATCTGCCCATCGCGCAAAAAAGGCGCCATGCTGCGCGCCACGTCGGCGTGTGCGGACGACGGCACCACCACCATCAACACGTCGGCGTGCTCCACCGCTTCGCGCATGTCCGAGGTCACGCTGACGAAGCGGCCAAAGCCGCGCGGCCCGCTGTCATAGCTTTCCAGATCGATACCGCCGCGCGCTTTGATGGCCGCGACATGTTCGGGCGTGCGGTTATACAACACCACGGGGAAATCCATCAGGGCCAGGTGCGCGGCCATGGCGCGCCCGCCGTTGCCGGCGCCGATGATGGAATAACGGGTTGTGTGGGCCATGAATCAGCGTCCTTTCAAGAAGTGCGCCAGCCGATCCTGTTCCAGCAGCGGTCCTCCGGCGGAATCGACGGCGATGCACGCGCCGCTGGATGTGTAGCGTGTGTTGATACTGCCCGGCGCGAAGCGATTGTTGCGCAGCTGCGGCGCGTCCAGAATGCCGACTTGCACCGCGCGCGCCAGCGTCGCCGGATCGATCAGCGGATCTTCCACATCCCGATCGGCGATCGCAGCAATGGCGGCCAGCGTGATCTGCGCCTGCTGCACCAGCTCAGCCCGGCGCGCCTGGATGTTGGGATCGGCGGTGAGATCGGGCGCGCCGCGCAGCGCATTCTCGACAGCGCGCTGCGCCAGGCGGCACGATTCGATCACGTCGTCGCCGGTGGCGGCGTGATCGGCTTCGGTGTAACTCACCACGTGCACGATGTGCGGTTGCACGGCCATTTGCACATAGACGCTGGCGGCCAGATGCGCGCGGGCCGCATCGACTTGCAGCGGATAACTCAACAGTCCAGTGCGCGTCTGCCGCCAGACGTGAAAGTCATCGGTGGCTAATGGGTCGATGATGTCCAGCATCGCCAGCATCTTGGCGAGGTCCATCGCATCGGACAGGCCGGGCGGGCTGTTGAACATGAGCTGCGCGATGTAGTCCTTCACGCCAAACGCGCGCGCATTGTAGGCCGACAAATGAGCCGACACCACGCAGACCACGTCGGGCGCATCGCGCATGCCCCAGTGGTGCGGCTCGTTGAGTTCCACGGGGATGCCGCGCGCGCCGTACCACTGCATCACGGTTTGATGCTTGCCGATCGATCCGGCCACATCCCACGGCCCGCGCCCGTCCATCTGGTTGAACCAGAACAGCGGAATGGCGCACCACGCGCTGTTGATCGTGTCGATGTACAGCTCGGCAAGGCGGATAAAATCATCGGTGCCGGAGTAGGTGCGCAGCAGCGGATAGTTGCCCCGGCGGCTGGCTGCATACAACGCGCGATAATCGTCGGCGCTGCGCACCGGCACGCCGCCGGCGCCCTTGCGGCGCAGATCCTGCCGATCGGGATGGAAGAAATTTTCCTGCGCGTCTTGATCGATGCCGAGCGAAATCACGTCGAGCGCGCGCGCCTCCGCAATTTGGGCGACCCCGGCCAGTGACGCTTCCAGCGTCGGCAGTCCAAAGTGATGGCGCAGCAGGGGCAGCGGCGCTTTCCAGCGGATGCGCTCGATGGTGGTTTGAGGATAATCGGCGGCGGCACGGGCGCTGCTCGTTTGTCCTTTGAGATAGGCGATGACATCTTCGGTCGGTTCGCTGCCGTCAAAAATGCGCTCGAAGAAGCCCAGCTGCCGGGCGCGCTCCGCCACAGGCGGTGTGCCGCCAAAGGCAAAACGCATGCCGCGCGTGTGCAGCCCATCGGCCGCTTCGGCGAAATCGCCCAGCAGCCGCTCGCCGGTTTCGGGTGTCAGGCGATAGGACACGCCGATCAAATCGGCCTGCTCAGCTTCGGCGGCGTGCAGCAGCTGCTCGATCGAGACGGCGGGGCCGAGAAAGACCGTGCGCCAACCGGCGGTTTCGGCCAGGCGCAAAAAATTCATCACGCCAGCCACGTGCACGCATTCGCCCAACGCGCCTGCGACGACAGTTTTCATGGTGCCCTCCAGTTGTGAAAGGAATGTGTTGAGGCAATACAAAAAGACGGGCACCTATGTTTTGTGACCGTCTCCGCCGTGTTCGGTTGGATGCGAGGACCGGACTAACTCTATCAATTGACGCGGCGATTATACCACTTCTACGGAACGGTATCTGACTTCCGCCGCAGCCCGCGCACGTGCAGTACCGGAGCGACGAAGATCAAGCCGGTGTGCTCGGCTTCGAAATCGCCTACCAGTTCTTCTGTGCGGCGGATGAGCTCGTCCACGTCAAATTCATCGGGCACCACGCTGAAGACCGTGCGATGATTATATTCCTCCTGCTCCAGCACGGATCGCAGCGAGGGGATGAGCGGCAGATCGTCGCGGTGGGCCTGTCGCTCTTTGAGATGGCGCATGCCGATGCTGTCCAGGATCGTTGCGCCGGGCACGCCCAGTTCTTCCCACAGGTGAATCACGTCGTGGCACGTTTGCAAATTGGTTAAGATGGCAACGATCAATTTCGGCATGTTAACGCTCCTTGATGATCGCGGTCGAGCGCGTGGGCGCAGGGGCAGCGATCGGGCGCGGGAAGACGTAGCGCAAGAGCGGCGGCGTCACCAGCGTCGTCAGCAGGATCAGCACCACGACGACCGTGAAAACTTCTTGAGAAATGATGGCTTCACGCACGCCAATGCCGGCGACGATGAGGCCCACTTCGCCGCGTGAGATCATGCCCGTGCCCACACGCAACGACTCGGCATTGTTGAGTCCGGACAGACGTGCGCCCAGCCCTGCGCCGATCACCTTCGACATCACGGCCACAATGAACAGGATGATCAAGAATGGCAGCAGCGAGCCGGTGATCTCGCGCAGGTTGGCCTCCAGTCCGATGCTCACGAAGAAGATCGGCACCAGAAAGCCGTAGGTGATGATGTGCATCTTGGACTCGATCTTGTCGCGCAGTGGGCTGCGGCCCAATCCCACGCCCGCGATGAACGCGCCGGTGATGGCCGCCAATCCGCCCATCACTTCGGCCGACCACGCGAACACCAACGTGATGAAAACGACGACGGCCGTCAGCCCCTCGCTGATCGGCTGCCGATCGACCCACTTGACGAGGCCGGGCAGCACGAACCAGCCCAGCGCCGCCGACAGGATGAGATAGCCGATCATTTTGGCGACAACCACGACGACTGAGCCTTCGCCATTCGCAGAGCCGCCCAGGGCGAGGAAGATCGACAGCACGATCAAGACCAGCACATCGTCGACGACGGCGGCACCCAGCAATGTAAGCCCTTCGCGCGTGCGGAGCACGCCCAGTTCCAGCAGCGTCTGCGCCGAGATGCTGACGCTCGTTGCCGTGAGAATGATCCCGATAAACCACGCGGCTTGATCGGTGTAGCCGAAGGGCACGGCGGCGATGGCGCCCATGAACAAGGGCGCGACAACGCCGAGTACACCGCTAAACATCGACGCGCGGCCAGAATGCAGCATCTCGTCGAGCTCGACTTCCAGCCCGGCCATGAACATGAGGAACACTACACCCAACGCAGCGAGGTCGGCGATTTCCTCGTGCAGCAGTTCGGGATCGCTGACGAAGGGCAGATGCACCAGATCGATGATGGTAGGGCCAAGAATAAGTCCGACGAGCAACTCGCCCAGCACGGCAGGCTGGCGCAGGCGCACGGCGATGTAACCGCCGGCTTTAGCAGCAAGGATGATGATGGCAAGGGCGAGGGTGAGTTGCAGGAAGGGAGTCAAGGCAAGCGTCTTGGGAAATGTGGAACGTATTGAAAAGTGAAGAGTGAATGGCCCGACAATGTTAGATTAGACCGTCATTGCGAGCAAAGCGAAGCAATCTCAGTTGATAATGCGGAAGATTGCTTCGTCATGCCTCCGGCATTCCTCGCAATGACGTGTGGTCATCACTTTTCACTCTTCACTCATCAGGCTTTACGGATGTGCTCGAAGAATTCACTGCGCGTGCGCGCGTCGGTTTTGAAGCCGCCCAGCACGGCGCTGGTGACCATGCGCGCATTGGCTTTGCGCACGCCGCGCATCATGGAGCAGAGATGCGCCCCCTCCACGACCACGGCCACGCCGCGCGGATGGAGCACCTCGTCGAGAAAGTCGGCGATCTGGCGCGTCATGCGTTCCTGCACCTGCAAGCGGCGCGCGAACATATCGACCACGCGCGGAATCTTACTGAGGCCCAGCACCTTGCCGCGCGGAATGTAGGCCACGTGCGCCACGCCGTAAAATGGCACCATGTGATGCTCG
>Ga0209254_10000230_pt1 | contig 41366 bp, 48 predicted proteins | sample FrelakmetDIP11DI_FD_187148 | JGI IMG/M metagenome (GOLD analysis project Ga0209254, IMG submission 187148) | Freshwater lake sediment microbial communities from the University of Notre Dame, USA, for methane emissions studies - DIP11 DI (SPAdes)... | ecosystem: Environmental > Aquatic >... | reverse complement strand
GCAAGCCCGTGGAGGGACATCCTGCTCAGTTTTGCCCTAAATTGGCTTCAAGACCTGTGATAATTCGCGATTTCAGGATGCGATTACGCGAATGGTGAGCCTTACGTTTTACGCATTACGATTTAGAGCATCTTCTCCCACTGCAAATCGCCGGGACGTTTCTGATAGCCCAGCTTCTCGTTCAGATGCAAGATCGGTGGATTGGCCGTGTCGTTATTGGTGAGCGTCTTCAGATAGCCGCGTTCTTTCATCAGGCGGAACGACAGCAGCTTCAACGCCATAGCCAGACCCTGTCCGCGATATTCGCGCCGCACGCCCGTCATCATGGTGTGGACCATGCCATCTTTGCGGAAGCGCACACTGGTCAGGCCCGCGTAACGCCCCTGATACTTGACGACGAGAATGCCGCTGGGATCAGAATCCGGCGCGTCGAAGTTGCGCTGGCGGTACTGCTCGTACGTCATCTCGCTGCGCGCCCCGCCGGGCCACGGCACGTCGGCGCGCGTCTCGGCGTCGAGTTCGTATGTCAGCACATCGGCGTCGGGCGTGATGGCGCGCTCGGCGACGAGATCGGTGAACTCGAAGCCGGCCTGCCGTGCCCGATCGATCGCGGCGGCAAAGGGCGTCTCGTCAAACGTGCTCAGATCGGGTACGGATTCAAAGCGCAGGCCGTGGTTGTGAAAGCCCGCCTTCTCCAGAAAACGGATCGAATAGTCTTGATCTTCACGACAACCCGTCCACAGCTTCTCGGCGCCTTGCTCGCGCCCATACGCTTCCAGGCACGGCAGCAAAGCCTGTCCAATGCCGCGCCGCCGCCAATCGGGATCGAGCATGATCCACATGAAGTAGACGCCTGGCGCTTTCATCCAAAACGGGCGCAGGCACACGCCCATGCCGATGAACTTTCCCTCAGCATTCTCGACGACGAGGCGCAAGCGCGGATTGTCCTGTGGATACGTCTTCTCGTTGTACTCTTCCTCTTCCACGGTGGAGGGATCATCGGGCCAGGTACGATTGCCGATGTCCACCGAAGCAGGAATATCCTCAAAGCGAAAATCGCGCAAGCGAATGCCCTGTGCGGCCAAACGATCAGTCATGATCACCTCAGCGTGTCAAAACCTTGGGTTGCAGCAGCCAGACCAACTCACCTTGCAATTCGCGGCTAACGTCCACCCGCGCCAGCGCGCCCTTCTTCATCTGCACGCGCCCGCCGCCGATGAGTTCCGCGATGATCATGCTGAGCGCCGGTTCGTGTCCCACCAGCAGCAGCGCCTGATCCTCGCCAAACGACGCGACAATCTCCGCCAGCTTGTCGCGGTTGAACCCGGGTGCTAGCCGAGGCTCGGTCTTCACTTCCAGCCCCAACTTCCCCGCGACGATATCGGCGGTCTGATACGCGCGCGTGTAGGGACTGGAAAGAACCACGTCGATCTTCAAATCAAGATCCGCCACTGCTCTGGCCTGTTCTTTCATTTTCTTCACGCCGTCCTTGGTCAGCGGCCGTTCATGATCGCGCGCCGGATCCCAGTCGGGCCAATCGGCGATGCCGTGACGCAGAAAGTAGAGCTTCATTGCAACCTCCGCGTTGCGTGCGCTGACGTTTTACGCTTCAAGTTTTACGATCGAGATCGACAAGCCATCCAGGTTCTGGCGAATGATGGGCAGAATGATGGATTCCAGTTCGGGCCGCGCGGCCATGCTTTCATTATACGCCTTTGCGCCGCGCGCGGCATCATTGTCCGGTTGAGCGTCAAGCACGCGCCCGTTGCGGATCACGTTGTCGGCCAGAATTACCGTGCCCGCGCGCGCGAGTTGCAGCGACAGATCGAGATACTCCACGTAACTGGCTTTGTCCGCATCGATGAAGATCAGATCGAACGGCGCTTCACCTTGCGCGATCATCCGGCGCAGCACATCAACGGCGCGGCCCACGCGCACCTCCACCCGATCGGCCACTCCGGCTCGATCGAGATTTTTCCACGCCACCTCGGCGTGTTTCTGATCCCATTCCAGCGTGATGACCTTTCCATCCGCGGGCAAGGCCCGCGCCAGCCACGTCGTGCTATAGCCGCCCAACGTGCCGATTTCCAGCACACGCTTCGCCCCGGCCATCTTCGCCAGCAGATACAACAGCTTGCCTTCATTGGGCGAAACGTTGACCGTGGGCAGACCAGCCTCTTGAGCGTTCTGGAGGTTCTCCGCCAACACCTCGTCGTGCGGATTCAGCAGGTGTTCGATGTACTTGTCGACCTTTACAGCGAGTTCTTGATTGAACGCTTCCATACTCCAACGTCCCCCACAGTTCCAGTTTTTGCATCGCACGCACGAGTCCTCTTCCGGAAAAGATGAAGCGACAATCACCTCGATCGCCGCTTCTATATTACTTGAATTGCAGAGGAGGGTTGGTTTACTGTCCAGCAACCTGCGTTTGCGGCGCGGTTCGAGCGCGACGCACGTGCAAGTGACGCGCAAAATCGATAACCTCACGGCGGTCCGGCTCGCGCAAGCGCGAAACCAACTGCGCCGCTTGTTCATCGGCGGTGACCCAGGCGTGGTTGGCATTGCGCCAGACGACGATAAACTGTGTTGTGGAAAGGGCGCCCAACGCCAGCGTTTGTCCAGCTTCGTCGATAAACTCCACTTCAAACACGTCTTCGCTGTACGCTTGCACAATGGCGCCCTGTGCCCCGGCGTGCAACTGCACATCTGGCAGATCGACGAGCAATTCAACTGTATCGAACATTTCCGGTTTGATCATGTCTATGGCTCCTTAACAAACAGCGTCACCAACGCTGCCACCTCACTGTCGGTTGCAATTGGCCATCCTGTGCGCACTACGGCGACCTGCCCTTGTTCTCCGTGAATGACGAGGTCAACCCGCACGTGCCGGCCAAACTGATCTATGCACATCACTTCGGCTTCACTCTCCAACACTTGCACCCGAATTTGCTCCGCCAGCACAGCGTAATTCTGCTGATTGAAGCCCAACACGCGCGCGAAAACTCTAGCCTTGTGTTGTCCGCGTTCATTGTATGGATTGAGCGCATACTCGGTCAATTTGTGCGCGTCAATCGCGACCCCGCCAGCCAAATCACGCAGTTTCATACTAGAATGATACCACGAACAACTGGCTTACCCTAACAACTTGATCAACCGATCGAGCGTGAGTTCTGCGACCTGCGCCTTGCTCATTAAGGCCAGCGGCTCCACATCGCCCCCCGTGCCAATGAACGTCACCCGATTGGTATCGACGGCAAACCCGGCATCTTTGGCGGCCACATCGTTCGCTACGATCAGATCGAGCCCCTTGGCATTCAGTTTTGCCAGCGCATTGTCGATGAGGTTCTGCGTTTCGGCTGCAAACCCGATCGTGATCTGCGGTTTCCCGATCGTTTCTTTCTGCGCTTTGACGGCCAGCAAGATATCGAGCGTGCGTGCCAGATGCACGTCGAACTCCACCGTGTCCTTGGTCTTCTTGATCTTGTGCTCGGCCAACTGCGCGGCCTGAAAATCGGCGACGGCCGCCGCCATGATCAACGCATCGGCCTCGCGGCATGCAGCCAACACCGCCGCGCACATCTCCTGCGCCGATTCGACATCGATCCGCTGTGCGCCGTACGGCGTGGGCAGGGCCGAGGGGCCGACGATCAACGTCACGTCTGCGCCGCGATCGATCGCAGCCTGCGCAATGGCGAAGCCCTGCTTGCCGCTCGATCGATTGCCGATGAAGCGCACCGGATCGATCGCTTCGTGGGTGCCGCCCGCGCTCACCACGATCTTGCGCCCGGCGAGTTGACCCTTCGCGCCCAGCACCACGCGCGCAAAACCTAGAATCTCGCCCGGCTCCACCATGCGCCCTTCACCGATCAGGCCCGAGGCCATGCGTCCTTGCGCCGGCCCCAGGACGTGCAAACCGCGTTCGCGCAACAGCGCGACATTCGCTTGCGTGGCCGCATTCGACCACATACCGCCGTCCATCGCGGGCGCGAGAATGATCGGGCCGCGCGCGGCCAGCGCCGTCACGGTGAGCAGATTATCGGCTTGCCCGTGCGCGAGTTTCGCGATCGTATTAGCCGTCGCCGGCGCGATGATCAGCAGATCGGCTTTCTCGCCCAACTGCACGTGCGGCACATGCGCATCGTGCCGCCACAGATCGTCGTTGGTCAGCGCCGATCGCCCGGTCACGGCGGCGAACGTCACCGGCCCCACGAACTTCGTCGCGGACTCGGTCAGGATCACATCGACCAGCGCGCCGGCCTGCGTCAACTTGCTGGCGAGATCGGCTATCTTATACGCGGCAATTCCGCCGCAGACGCCGAGGACTACATTTTTGTGGTGAAAGAGTGGTATGGTGTCCATAGTCGTTTGACGTTGCAGGATGCAAGATGCGGGATGCAAGCCGCTCTCGCCTTCTCTCCGTCCCTCTATCGCTCCTTCTTCTTCGCTTTGGCCAACAACGCCAACCCGCCGATCTTCGCTTCGATGACGATCTCATTCAACCCGGCGGCTGCAAACATCTGCGTGATTTGCGTTTCACTGAAGCGCTGCGCCTGCTCGGCCACATTGCCCCAATTGATGAACGACACGCGGTCGAATTCAACGAGTCCGTGTTTATCGGCGTGCGCGGTGGCTGCGGCCATGCTCATCTGTGGCGAAGGATTCAGCATCGCTACGATCCCGCCGGGCTGGCACACGCGCGCCATCGAGTCGATCGCGGCCTGCGGATTGCGCTGCAAGAAGATCACGTTGGTCGCCGCAACGGCATCGAACCGCTCGGGCGGGTAAGGCAGATCGGGCAGGGCGCCCACGCGAAATTCCACGTTGCCCAGGCATTCTTCTTCCGCCAACTTCTGCGCTTGCTCGATCATGCCGCGATCGGCATCGCAGCCATAAGCGAAAGCCACCTCATGCGCCAACCGTCGCACCAGCGATCCCGGCCCGCAGCCCACATCAAGCACATGCGCAGTACGAGCGGGTGCAACAAATCGCGCAAACGAGGCCAGCACGCGATCCCAGCCGGATGTGGCTTGCACTTGGGTGAAGTAGGTGACGAATTGAGCACTCAACGACACGGTGCTTTCTAGAGATGATGAGTGACGAGTGACAAGTGAAGTGCAAATGATCACCATCTGCAATTCACTCATCACTTATCACTCGTCACACATTTAAGTCGTAAATGAGTTTCAACCCTTTGAGCGTCAACTGCAAATCCACCACTTCGATCACGTCTGTTACCGGAGCGACGACTTCCGCCAATCCCCCGGTGGCGATGACCTTCGCCGGGCCGAGCTCAGCTTTGAGGCGCTTGACCAACCCTTCGACCAGGCCCGCAAAGCCCAGCACGATGCCCGACTGCATCGTCGTGACGGTGCTCTTGCCGATCGCCTTGGGCGGACGGACGAGCTCAACCTGAAAGAGCTGCGCAGCCGATCGGGTGAGGGACTCCAACGAAGTCACCATGCCGGGCGCGATCGCGCCGCCCAGATACTCGCCTTGCGCCGAGATGCAATCGAAGACGGTGGCCGTGCCGAAGGCGATCGCGATCGCCGGGCCGCCATACAGCCGATAAGTTGCCAGTGAATTCACCACGCGATCGGCGCCCACCTCACGCGGATTGTCGACGGCGAGTTTGACGCCGGTCTTGATGCCCGGTCCTACGATCAGCGGCGTGCGATGCAGATACTTGCGCGCGAGTTCCTCAAACACCGATCGCAGCGGCGGCACCACGCACGACATGGACACGCCGTCGATCTCGCTGGCCGGAATGCCGTACGCTTGCAGCAGGTTGAGCAGCAGCATGCCGTAATCGTCAGTCAGTTTATGCCGCTCGGTGGCGATGCGCCAGTCGGCAAGCAGCGTGTCGCCGCGAAAGACGCCCACTTTGATGGAGGTGTTGCTGATGTCGAGAGTTAGGAGCATGGTGTAGGCCGATCGGCACTGCGTTTAGTTTTTCAGGTCAAGGCCCAGCTCTTCGATCATGTCGATGAATGTCCGTGCCACCGACTCCGGATCAACCACCGGCAGAAAGTGCCCGCCCGGCAAATGACGATACAGCCAGCCTTGATCGTGTGCCCGTGCGGCCGGTACGTTGTAGGACGGACTAAACTGCACATAGGCGCACGGCGCATCGGGCCAGACCGCGAACACCGGAATCGGTTCGATCCAGAAGGGCAGTGCGCGCGGTTGAATTTCACTCACCAGATTGGCCCGTAACTTCTTGTCAGGGATTTCTTCGATCAGATCCTCGTCACGCCAATCGGGAAAACGCCCGCCTTCTTTTGGAAACTCGCGGAACGACTCGAACCAATCGGGTGCTTCCGCTGCGATCAGATCCAGGCGGCTCACATCTGCCTGCGGAATACCGGCGTCCGCGAATACGTAAGCCGCCACGGGCTGGGGCAGTTGCTGACGGATGACGGGCAATAGAGGTCCCGCGCCGCTATGCCCCACGAGAATCAGGCGCCGATCGGTTGGTACTGAACTCAAAGCCTGCTGTCCCGCGCCGGCATGTTGCTGCCAGTAGGGCACGTGCGCTTCGTTACGATCGGATAGTGCTGGCACGGCCACTTCATGACCGGCTGCTCGCAGGGTGTGCGCCACAGCGTGCCACGTCGACGGTCCAACCAGCGGGCTGTGAATCAGAATAAACATTCAGTCATCTTTCATGGAAGTGGAAATGGGCAGCCCACCGCCGCTAACACGGCTGCCGGATCGCTCACTTCGTGCACCACCCAATCGGCATTGTAGATGTCCTGATGCAGCGCCACGACGACGGCCTGGGGCGCTTGCGGATCGGCGCTGATCACTTTCACACACCACAGATCGTTGGGCGGATAGGGCATTGGTTTATAGCCCGCATAATCTGGATTGAAGCGGCAGTCCGTCTCGTAATAGGGGGTGTTACTGAAAGATGCCTTACTCATGTCTGCCTGAAAATTCTGCGGCAGACGCGCCTGAACCGATTCACCCAACTGCAGCGGCTGCGTATAAGTCTTGCTGCGGCACTGCAGGTAGGTCTGCAATTCGAGTTGGCGCGGGTCGGGCTGATCCGATCGATTGTTGGCCACCAACACGGCGGCAATTGCGGCCAACGGCAGCAGCACCACTAATCCGATCTTGACCAGGTTGCTCATCATGGCCTCCTGTACCTCGACGATTGACCGAGGATCAGGCCTGAGCCATCTCCCCCGTCAACCACTTCCCGTTCTCGTACAAGAAATTATCGATCAACCGCGGCTTGCCTACACGTACCGCCATCGACAATAATACTCCCTCTCCCTTCAAGGGAGAGGGTTGGGGTGAGGGTTCCCCCAATTCCTGCAGCGTCGTCGCATCCGCCGCCGACACGTAATCGAGTTTCGCCAGCGGCTCTGCTTCGATGATGTCACGCATGATCGCCCGCAAGCGATCACCGTCGCGCTCGCCGCGATCGAAAGCATCCTTGGCGGCACACAACGCCCGATAGAGCACCGGTGCTGCGCGGCGCTGCTCCGCGTCGAGATATGTGTTCCGACTGGACATCGCCAGCCCGTCGGCCTCGCGCTGCGTGGGGCAGATGATGATGTCGATGGGCATGTTCAGGTCCTGCACCATGCGCTTGATCACGATCGTTTGCTGAGCGTCCTTTTGTCCAAAGTAAGCGCGCTCGGCCCCGACGATGTTGAACAACTTTGCCACCACCGTTGCCACGCCGCGAAAGTGACCGGGCCGCGACGCGCCTTCGAGGACGTTCGTCACGTCTTCGACCGTCACGTAGGTCTGATAGTTCGGCGGATACATCACTTCCGGCGAGGGATTGAACACCAGATCGACGTCCAACGCTTCCAGCAATCTCAAATCCCGATCGAGATCGCGCGGATACGCGGCCAGATCTTCATTCGGCCCGAACTGCGTGGGATTGACGAAGATGCTCACCGCGACATGATCATTCTCCGCCCGTGCGCGCTTCACCAGCGACAGATGCCCCGCGTGCAGATAACCCATCGTCGGCACGAGGCCCCATGAGCCGGGCAGGGCGGCTTTGGCGGCGCGGAATGCTTCGATGGTTGAGATGACTTCCATTACACTCCAAATCTTGGACGCTGATTCACGCAGATGTACGCAGACAATAAATCAGCGCAAATCCGCGTTCATCAGCGTCCCCTTCATTTGAACGGAACTTCAACCACCTTCGTCGCAATCGCATCCAGCAAGGTTTTGATCTCCGCGTGCACACGCGCCACTAAATCGGCTTCGGCTACGATCTCAGGCTTCGGCTGATCGCGCCGCTTCACTTCGACGCCGCCCTTCGCCAACGATTTTGCTGCCACCGTCACGCGCAGCGGAATGCCGATCAGATCGGCGTCGTTGAACTTCACGCCGGGGCTTTCCTCGCGATCGTCGTACAGCACTTCGATGCCCGCTTTGAGCAGCGTCTCATACACTCGATCGGCGGCCTCGGCCTGACCCAGCGAGACGAGATGCACGTGATAGGGCGCGACCGTGATCGGCCAGATCAGGCCTTTGTCGTCGTGATGCTCCTCGGCGATGCAAGCCAGCAGGCGGCCCGATCCGATGCCATACGATCCCATTACGATGGGCTTCTGCACGCCGTCGGCGTCGAAGTACGTCGCGTTGATAGCCGCCGAATAGCGCGTGCCGAGTTTGAAGATGTTGCCCACTTCAACGCCGCGCGAAATGTACAACGGCTGTCCGCAGTTGAGGCAGGCATCGCCATCGCTCGCCGCCGCGATGTCGGCGATGATCGTTGCCTCGTAATCGCGTCCGAGGTTGGTGTTGAGCAAGTGATAACCGGTATCGTTCGCGCCCGCCACCAGATTGGGCGAAGACGGCACGGCATCATCCACAATCACGGTGACATTCTTCAAGCCAATCGGGCTGGCGTAACCCGGCGTCGCTCCCACATCAAGGATTTGTTCCTCGGTTGCGGGGCGCAACCAATCAGCTTTGGCGACGTTGGCGAGTTTCGTCTCGTTCACTTCCATATCGCCGCGCACCACGGCAAAGACGAACTCTTCGCGTGTGCCACCTTCTTCTTCGTGGCCCGCGATGATGAACACGGCCTTAGCGGTCTTGCTCTTGGGGATATTCAGCAAATTCGCCAGCGCCTCGATCGATTTGCAGTCGGGCGTCGCTACTTTCTCGATCGGCTGCAGCTCTTCCGCCGCCGGAATCGACTTCGCAAACTTCGCTATTTGCCGGTTGGCTGCGTAGCCGCAGTGACGACACAAGACCAGGGTATCTTCGCCGATGGGCGTGAGGTACATGTATTCGTGCGCCAGCGAGCCGCCCATCATGCCCACATCCGACCCCACGGCAATCGTCGGTAGATCGCAACGATGGAAGATGTTGAAGTAAGCTTGATAGTGCGCGCGATATTGCTTGTCCAGACCGGCTTCATCGGTGTCGAGGCTGTACGAATCCTTCATCGTAAACTCGCGCACGCGGATGAGGCCCGCGCGCGGGCGCGGATCGTCGCGGAACTTGGTCTGGATGTGATACACCAACTGCGGCAGTTGCCGGTACGAACGGATCTCGGTCTTGCACAGATCGGCCACGACTTCTTCGTGCGTCATCGCCAACACCATGTCGCGCTCCTTGCGATCCTTGAAGCGCGCCATCTCCGGCCCGATCGAATACCAGCGCCCGGTGGCCTGCCACACCTCGGCGGGATGCGCCACCGGCATCGTCATCTCCTGCCCGCCGATGACATTCATCTCGTCGCGCAGGATGTTCTCGATCTTGGTCAGCGATCGCTTCGCCAGTGGCAGATACGAAAACAAGCCTTGTCCCAACTGCCGAATGAAGCCCGCGCGCACCAACAGTTGATGGCTGATCGCTTCGACGTTGGTGGGTGGTTCGCGCAAAGTAGATCCAAAGTGGTGTGAAAGGCGCAAGACAGTTCTCCGTGAAAAGTGATGGGTGAAGCGTAAAGCGTAAGGTGTAGTCTGCGATGCGAAAGCGCCTCGTCCGCGCAGCTGGACGTTCAGCGGAAGCACTCGTGAGGCGCGAATTCATTCGCCCTGTTTAGCGCGCTGCGCGCAACTGCCGCTGCAATTCCTTCTCGGCGCTCTGCGCGTCTTCCACGGAATAATTCTTCTCGATCGCGCGCATCAGCGATGTGAGCAGCGCGTTGACGGGCGTGGGAATGCCCAGCGCCTGTCCCTGCTCGACGATTTTACCATTGATGGCGTCGATCTCTGTGGGGCGCTGGCCCAGCACATCTTGCAGCATCGACGAGAGATTGGTGGCCGTCAGCGTCGCCACTTGGTTCACACGCTCGACCGGATCGGGAAACGGCAGCGTGATGCCTCGCGCTTGCGCGACGGTGGCGGCTTCTAATGTGGCGGCCTTCATCAACCCGATCGTTTCTTCACTCTCGACGAGCGCGCCGTTGGGCACGCGCAAGATCGCCGTCAGCGGATTGATCGCCGCGTTGATGATGACCTTGCCCCACACCAGCCCGTCGATGTCGGCAGTCACTTGCGACTTCAACCCCGCCGAGTTGAATAGCGCGCTGATCTCATACGCGCGATGACCCACGGAAAAATCGCGGGGTGCGGCCAACTCGATCGGCACGTAGCCCAGATGCGTGGCGCCGCGCCCGCTGGTGCGGATGCGGCCGGGACCCAGAAGGGTTGCGCCCTGCATCGTCACGCCCTGCAGCGCGCGATCGCGTCCGACGTAGTCCGCCAGAACTTCGATGTTGCCGAGGCCATTCTGCAGCGTCAGCGCCAGCCCATCGGGCTTGATGGTTTTCGCGGCGACTTCCGACGCCTTAACGGTCTTGTAGGCTTTGGTTAGCACCAACGCGAGATCGGCGGCAGGCGCATCGTCGGGATGATAGGCCGTGTGCACTTGATGGCAGCAGCTGTCGCCGTCGATGACGATGCCGTGCTGCTTGATCGTCTCAAGCGCGTCGGACCACGAGCCGATCATCGAGACTTCGGCCACGTCCGCCAACCGCGCCGCGAACAACGTTGCCATCGCCCCGGTGCCGATGATGGAGATTTGCATATCGCTCCTTCTCGCTGATTCTACCTTGCGGAACGTCATGCCCGAATGCTTTCGCCTAGCGCGCCCCCGCGCAGTGCGCGGACAGGGCGTATCGGGCATCCAGTGCACCGATGAACAACGATTGCTGTCGGACAACTGGATTCCCCCTAACAACGCGCGGGAATGACACAACGGCGTTAATAGATCTTTCCCAACGCTTCGCCTTCTTCCGCGCGTTGACCGTCAGGGCGCGCACCAGCCGATCGGGCTTGTTGCACAAACGCCTCGAATTCGGCATCGTCGATGGCAAAGGAATTTTCGGCAGTCGGAAAAGCGCGCGTGTGCACTTCATCCACGTATTGCTTCACGGCCTCGACGATGATCGGCTTGAGGTTGGCGTAGCGCTTGTTGTGTTTGGGCGAGAAGCGATCGAAGTAGCCGAGCAGATCGTGAAAGACCAGCACTTGCCCGTCGCAGCCTGCCCCGCCGCCAATGCCGATCGTGGGAATTGACAACTGCTTCGAGACAAACTCACTCACGCGATCGGGCGTGGTTTCCAGCACGATGGCATACGCGCCCGCTTCCTGCAGTGCGCGTGCATCTTCAAGCAGCTGCTGCGCCGCACCCGCCGTTTTGCCCTGCACCCGATAGCCCCCCAGCTTCGACACGGATTGCGGTGTCAGGCCGATGTGGCCCATCACGGCGATGCCCGCGTCGACGATGGCTTTCACGATGGGGGCCATGGCCGCGCCGCCTTCGAGTTTGACGGAATCCGCACCGCCTTCCTTGAGGAAACGTCCCGCGTTGCGAATCGCCTCGCGCGCATCGGCCTGATACGAGAGGAACGGCATATCGCCGACGATGTGCGCGAACTTGGTGCCGCGTTTGACGGCGGCCGTGTGGATGATCATCTCGTCCATGGTCACGGGCACGGTGGAGTCATAGCCGAGCACCACCATGCCTAGCGAATCGCCGACGAGGATCAAATCAACGCCGGCTTCGTCCACGGCCAGCGCGCCGGGATAATCGTAGGCGGTGATCATCGTGATGGGTTCGCCGCGTTGTTTCTTCGCGTGCAGGGCAGGGATGGTGACTTTCTTGCGATCCATGTTGACTCTCCTTCAACAGTGTTGATAGCAGGTCCTTTTCGGTATCGTCATTGCGCGCCCCGGAGGGGCGAAGCAATCCCATATCGTCTCAGGGAGATTGCTTCGTCGGCCTGCGGCCTCCTCGCAATGACAGACTGTCCAAAACAAAACGCCCGATCGGGTTGGATCGCCGATCGGGCGTAAGAGCACACAAGCCTTCGTGTTGCCTCCGTCTCGGTCGTGTGACGATCCAAGCGTTGAATTAGTGCGATAGTTCTGTAGTTGTGTAGTTCCCTAGTTGCTCGCTGCTCGATATGAGTCAACGGCAATGAGATTATACCTCACCTATCCCCTCCCTGACCTTCCCCTTCCCTCTCCTGTTTGCAGGAGAGGGAAGGGGACGCTTCGCGGGCGCGCAGCGCCGGGTAGGGTAGGGTGCGGCCTACCCAAATCTCCCCGTAATGTAATCTTCCGTTTGCTGCTTTTGCGGCTTCACGAAGAGGCGCTTGGTCTCGCTGTGCTCTACCAGCTCGCCCAGCCAGAAGAAGCCGGTGAAGTCGCTGGCGCGCGCGGCCTGCTGCATGTTGTGCGTCACGATGACGATGGTGTACTTCTGCTTCAAGTCCTGCATCAGGTCTTCGATCTTCAATGTCGCGATCGGATCGAGCGCCGAACACGGCTCGTCCATCAGGATCACTTCCGGCTTCACGGCGAGGACGCGCGCGATACACAGGCGCTGCTGCTGGCCCAGCGATAGATCCAGTGCGGGGCCCTTCAACTTGTCCTTCACATCGTCCCACAAGGCGGCATCACGCAGTGACTGTTCGATCACGTGATCGAGACTGGTCACTTTCATCTGCAAGGCGCGCGGCCCAAAGGCGACGTTGTCGTAGATCGATTGCGGAAACGGATTGGGCTTCTGAAAGACCATACCCACGCGCTGGCGCAGATCGACGACGTTGAACGCCGGATCGAGCACGTTCTCACCGTTCAGCTTGACCGAGCCTGTGGCGCGCGTGCCGGCGATGGTGTCGTTCATGCGATTGAGGCAGCGCAGAAACGTCGATTTGCCGCAGCCGCTGGGGCCAATCAGGGCCGTGATCTGCCGCTCGGGTATGTTGAGATTGATGTCGCTCAACGCTTGTTTACCGCTGTAGAAAAAATCAAGGTGCTCGACTTCGATCTTGTGATCCATAGATCTCATTTTAATCGCAAGTGGCGCAACTCACAAGTTGGCGCAAGTCATTGCCGCGTGATATAATCGCGCGCGATGCGTAACCTCGGCCTCTTTCTCCTCTTGAGTGTGTGGGTCCTGGCAGCCTGCGGCAGTCCAGCCAGCGCACAATCTTCATCATCTGGTTCTCAACACACGATCGAAGATGTCGGCTCTGACACGATCGTCAATCTGGCGTTGGCGTGGGCGGAAGCCTATCAAAAGACCAATCCCGCGGTGAGCATCTCCGTCTCGGGCGGCGGTTCGGGCACCGGTCTTGCGGCGCTCATCAACGGCACCACCTACATCGCCAACGCCAGCCGCAAGATCAAGCCAGAAGAAATGGCGGATGCTCAACAGAATGGCATCGAGCCGTATGAGATCGAAATCGCGCGCGATGCGATCGGGGTGATCGTGCATCCTGAAAACCCCGTGCAGCAGTTGACCCTTCAGCAAGTCTCTGATATCTACAGCGGCAAGATCACAAATTGGAAAGAGATCGGCGGGGAAGATCGCCCCATCGTGCTGTTGTCGCGCGAATCGAATTCAGGCACACACGTCTATTTCCTGGAGGAAGTGGTGCGGCAGGGCAGGAAAGGCGACAAAACGCTGTTCTCACAAGATACGCTGCTGTTGCCGTCGAGCGAGGGCATCATCGCCGAAGTGCGCCAGAATCCCAATGCCATCGGTTACGACGGGCTGGGCTATATCACTGCGGATGTGAAAACGCTGGCGATTGCCCCCCAGGTCGACGGCGAATACGTGAAGCCCAGCGTTGAGACGGTCAACAATGGGAAGTATCCCATTGCGCGCCCGCTGTTCATGTACACGCCCGGCGAGCCGCAGGGCGATGTGAAGACTTACCTCGATTGGATTCTTGGCCCGGATGGCCAGCAGATTGTGGGCGAGCTGGGATTTGTGCCCCTGCAATGATATGAACACCTCCATCACTGAACGCAAGCGCACTTCCCTCACCGAATTTGCCGCCGAGCGCCTGATCAAGGCGAGCGGTGCCGTGGCCATTATCTTCGTGTTCTTGATCTTCGCTTTCCTACTGCGTGAAGGCCTGCCTGCTTTCACAGAAGTCCCGCTCGACAATCTTTTCTCGACGCGCTGGTATCCCATCGAAGGTCTGTACGGCATGCTGCCGCTGCTCTTCGGATCGCTGGTGGTCACGATCGGGGCGGCCCTGATCGCCATGCCGATCGGTTTATTGACGGCCATCTTTATCGCCGAGATCGCACCGCGCTGGTTGCGTGAAATCCTCAAACCGATGATCGAGATCGTTGCCGGCATTCCTTCGGTGGTATTGGGCTTCTTCGGAGTGGCGGTCTTATCGTCGGTGGTGCGGCAGACCCTCAACCTCCCGACGGGCCTGACGGCCTTTACGGGCGCACTGATCCTGGCCTACATGGCACTGCCCACCATCGTCAGCGTGGCGGAAGACGCGTTGGATGCCGTGCCGCGCAGCTATCGCGATGCGGCGCTGGCGCTGGGCGCGACCAAGTGGCAGACCATCTGGATGGTGACCGTGAAAGCGGGCAAGTCGGGCATTCTCACAGCCATGATGCTGGGCGTGGGCCGCGCCATCGGCGAGACGATGGCCGTGTTGATGGTGACGGGCAATGCAGCGCGCATCGCGTTGGATCCGGGCGCGCTGTTTAATCCGGTGCGCACCATGACGGCCACCATCGCCGCCGAGATGGGCGAGGTGGCGCAGGGCAGCACGCATTTCCACGTCTTGTTCGCCATTGGCATTGTCTTGTTTGTGATCACGTTCCTGGTCAATCTCATTGCGTCGTTTGCGATCTTCCGGCAGAGCAAACGCTCGGCGCGGCTGCTGTCTTGATCCACGGATTACACAGATTTACACGGATTTACCTGGTTGTTTGCCATTGGTGAACGTATGCCAGAGGAAAAACTTCTTTACCGGGAATTGACAGGGGCGATTAGTGGGGCGGCGATGGAAGTGCATCGCATCCTGGGGCCGGGATTTCTGGAAGCAGTCTACGAGGAAGTGCTGGCGCACGAATTCGATTTGCGGGGCATCGCTTATGAGCGGCAGAAGACTTTTCAAGTGCCATACAAGACCACGACTGCCGGCGAATATCGTCCCGATATTGTGGTGGAAGGCAAAGTGATTGTAGACGCCAAAGCGATCAGCAAGCTGACCAGTTTGGAAGAAGCGCTGATCCTCAACTACCTGAAGGTCACCAAGCTGCGCGTCGGATTGACGATCAACTTTGGCGAGTTGTCTTTGACGCACCTGCGGCGCGTGCTGTAACGCAAGACAGTATCCGTGTTAATCCGTATAATCCGTGGTTGATCCTGTATGTCACGATTTGCGATTCAGCGTTTAGGAATTGGCCTGCTCGGTCTGGTGACGATCATGGTCGTCATCCCGATCCTTGCCGTCATTGGCGTGATCGTCGTGCAAGGCTTGCCGGCCCTGAGTGCCGAGTTCTTGTTCAGTGCACCGCGCAACGGCATGCGCGAAGGCGGCATCTGGCCGGCGATTGTGGGGACGTTCTTGCTTACCGTGGGCACGGCGATCTTCTCCGTGCCGCTGGGCGTAGCAATTGCGATCTACCTGAGCGAGTACGCGCGCGACAATAAGTTCACGCGCACCATCCGTCTGGCGATCATCAATCTTGCCGGCGTGCCGTCGATTGTATATGGCTTGTTCGGGTTGGGGCTGTTCGTGCTGGCGCTGGGATTTGGATCGTCGATCCTGGCTGGATCGCTGACGCTGGCGATCATGACATTGCCCGTGATCATCAGCACGGCGGAAGAAGCGCTGCGATCGGTGCCGCCGAGTTTCCGCACGGTCAGCATCAGCCTGGGCGGCACCAAGTGGCAGACGATCCGCCAAGTCGTATTGCCCAACGCGCTGCCCGGCATCATCACCGGCGTGATCTTGGGCCTGGAGCGGGCGGCCGGCGAAACGGCGCCGATCTTGTTCACCGTGTCCGCCTTCTATTTGCCGACGCTGCCAGACAGTATCTTTGACAAGACCATGACGCTGCCGTATCACCTGTTCGTGATCAGCACACAGGTGCCGGGTATGCCGCTGCAATTGCAGTTCGGCACGGCACTGGTGCTGCTGGTCTTCGTGTTGTCGATGACGTTGATCGCTACCGTCATCCGCAGTTACTATCGCCGCAAGCGCGTGTGGTAATGCATGGAACGCACACCGAAGATCATTATCGAGAATCTGAACTTCACGTACGACGACGGCACTGAAAGCCTGCTCAACGTGAGTTTCACGATCTATGCCAACGAGATCACGGTGATCTTCGGCCCGGCGGGCGGCGGCAAATCGACGCTGCTGCGCGTGATCAACCGCCTGAACGATCTGGCCGATGGCAAGCATATGACAGGTCGCGTGCTGCTGGACGGGCAGGACATCTACGCCAACGAGGTGAATGTCACGGCGCTGCGCCGCAAGGTGGGCATCGTCTTTGCGCAGCCGCAGCCGCTGCCGCTGTCGATACGCGCCAATATCGAATACGGCCCGCGCCTGGCCGGCCTGCGTGATAAAGCGAAGCTCGATCAGCTGGTGGAGCAAAGTCTGACGCAGGCGGCGCTATGGGATGAGGTAAAGGATCGGCTGGCTGAATCCGGGTTTGCGCTGTCGGGCGGGCAGCAACAGCGCTTGTGTCTGGCGCGCGTGCTGGCGCTGGAGCCAGAAGTGATCTTGATGGACGAGCCGATGTCGGGGCTTGATCCGCTTTCGACGGCGAAGATTGAAGATTCCATGCAGCAGTTAAAGCTGCTCTACTCCATCGTGATTGCGCCGCACAATATTCAGCAGGCGGCGCGCGTGGCGGACAATGCGGCGTTCTTCTTGCAGGGGTGCTTGATCGAGGAGGGACTGGGCAAGGTATTGTTCACCACGCCTCAAGACAAACGCACCGAAGACTACGTGATGGGACGGTTTGGCTGAGAAAAACCTCCCGGAGGCTGCCAACCACTGGGAGGATTCTTTTTCACTGAAACTTCAGTGTTCCGACGATGTCCCGCAAAGCAGGGCGCCAGTCTTCCCACAACGGTTTCGGCGCTTCGATCAAAACGCCAAAGTTCATGCCCTCGTGAACGAACCCGATCAACTCGCCCTGCACACCGCAACCGTCTTCATAACCGATGTACTGAGCGTTCTCGCCGCCGATCGCGATCGGGCCGCCCGTGGTCAATGTCACCGGGCACACTTTCACCGCCAGTGACGCCACGGCATACGCTTGTTCCCATGCATTGTCGTTCGAAATCGATCCAGCATTCGGCCATTTGTAAAACACCAGGATCGCCGGCTGCGGCGCAGTGCCCGGCGCGCTGAAGGCCGCATAGTTCATCTGGCGCTCGGCGCTGGTGCCCACCAGCTGTCGTTGCCCAACTTGAGCTGTGAAGTTTGCCGGAAGCTCTAATGTGAAGCTGGCATCCGTTGCCGTGAAGACCGTCGAAGCTGCTGGAGTGGCTGCCGGGCCGATGGTACGAGTGGGTCGCGGCGTCCAGGTGGGTGTGGGCGTAGTCGGGCGACCCGGCGTCAACGTCCACGTCGGCGGAAAGACGACGGTGGCGCGACGTATAGCGGTGGGCGACACACGCGGGGCAGGTGCAGCACAGGCGCTCAATACGACCATAGCGATGAACAGTCCGCTAATCCATTGGATCATTCGAAATCGTCCCGCGGAGGCGCGGGCAACCGATCGGACCGCCACTGCCGATAGGCCAGCGTCCACACGCTGGTTCCCAGAATCGTCGTCAGCATGTTTCCGATCAGGCCGACGGCGATCGACAGCAACACGATCGGGTTGGACAGCAAGCTGCCAGTGAGCATGGCCGACGGCGAGGCCGTGCTGAACATCAACGCCAGCAGCGGCTGGCCCACGCAGGAAAACAACACGCCGACGAGGAAACTCAGCCCCAGGAAGATCAAGCCGATCATGATGAAGTCGCCCAACTGCGTGGCGAGCAGCTGCCAGCTCAACCCCAGCGCTTTGCCGACTGGCATCTTCTCGATCACGATGGCGCGCTCGGCACCCACTGAAAGCGCTGAAGTGAGCAAGTTGACCAGAAATGCAATCAGCAGGAAGCCGCAGAATCCGCCGAACAAAGCGGACAGCGGATTGGCAGGTGAAGTGAGATCGATACGTGATACCTGACCCCACACCAAAGCCACGGCCAGAATCGCTACCAGCAGATTGGGCAGGATCAGAAGCATGCGCACGACAAGCAGTTGAAAGATCTTTTCTCCACCGTCCAGCCCCATGCCCACGGTCACGCGCTCGCGCATCTCGAGCTGGTTGATCAGGTGAATCAAGGCGGCGCCGCCGAAAGTGGCAAACACAAAGCCGATTACGCCAAGGATGATGAGGATGGCGAACAGCGGAGTCAGCGAGGTCAGTATCGCCTGTGGAGTAGCCGCCTGGCTCAAGTTGCGCAGTGTCTGATCGTTGAACAGGAAGAACACGCCCAGATTGCTGCTGCCCAGCACCACGACCAGGCCATACACCCACAACACGGGATGCAGCATTTTGCCGAACGAATTTGTGAAGAGTTGCCAGTGTCTCATGCCTTGTCCTCGGATGGCGGTTCGATGGTTGATGGATTGGGAGAAGCCGGCGGCTCGATCGGGAGGATCGGCTCGATCGGCGGCACGGCGGGCTGCAGGGCCGCTTCGGCAGGCGGCGCAGGCCGCGTCCACTGCCGATAGGCCAGCGTCCACACACTCGACGTGAAGACGTTGGCCAGTGTGCCGAAGAGCAAGCCTAGCAGCACGGCCACGAGGATCGTCGGGCCAGTGAAGACCAGGATGCGCGTGAAGATATTCATGTCGTTGTCGCCAAAGGAACCGATCGCGCCCATGCCCAGCGTTCCGCACAGAATGGGTGTGAGGATACAGGCAAAGATAATCCCGGCGAGGAGGGCAACGCCGATGAGCAATAAGACGATGGTGAAGTAGTCGCCAAACTTGCCCCACAGGAACTTCCAGCCCTTCACGATCGACGGCCAGATCGGCATGTCGTCGAGCACCACGGCGCGCTCGGCCGATATGCCGATGGCCATCATCAGCAGTCCTACCACAAAGCTCAACGCGCCCAGGCCTGAGATAGCGGTGAAGGTGCGGCTGAAGATTTGTTCCGGGCCAAAATCATCAACTGAGCTAAAGACTAATTGGCTTGCGATGATACCCGTGATGATCGCGAGGATCAATGTGGGCAGCACCAGCACAAAGCGCACCGCCAGCAGCGGCAGGAAGCGCTTCGCTCCAGCGCGGAAGCCGAATCCCACGCTCACCTTTTGCCCACCGCCGATGGTATTGACCATGCCCATCAGCGCGCCGTCGGCATAGGTAGCCAGCAGGAAGGCGAGGATGGCCCACACGATTCCAATGACGATGATCGTGCCCAACGCCTGGCTGCTGAAGATTTGATTGAGCAGCGCGCGGAACTCGAACGGCATTTCAGGCATGGGCTGGCCGGCCGCGCCAAAGCGCTCCCAGAATTCCGGATCGAAATTGGTGTTGGTGTTGAAGTTAAAATTGAAGTTGGAGCGCAGGTTGAAGCCACCGCCCAACGCCGCCAGCAACCCAAAGACCCACAACGCCGGATTTCGCCAGAAGATCCGCCATGATTCTTTGAAGAGATTCCAGTGGTTCATGTTTAACTCCTTATGAAGTGCGATAGTGGTTTAGTTCGGTAGTACGATAGTGGGACACCGGGACAGAATGACAGTCGTAATATACCTACTCTGGGTCATGTCTGTGCGACAGTATATCGAAGTGTGGATTTCTCAACCTGACATTTGCCCACTTGAACCCCGCCAGGAAACACGTGTTGTCACCACGCGGAGGGCAACTATCGGACTATGGCACTATCCAACTATCGCACTCACTACTCCCATTCAATCGTCGCGGGTGGCTTGGACGAGATGTCATACACCACGCGATTGACATCCGGCACTTCGTTGACGATGCGGCTGCTGATGCGCGCCAACACGTCGTAAGGCAGGCGCGCCCAATCGGCAGTCATGAAATCTTCGGTGGTCACGGCGCGCACGGCCACGACGTTGCCATACGTGCGGCCATCGCCCATCACGCCCACACTGCGGATCGGGGTGAGCACCGCGAACGATTGACCGATGGCGCGTGCCAACCCCGCCCGATCGATCTCCTCGCGCACGATCGCGTCCGCCGCGCGCAACGTTTGCAAGCGATCCCAAGTGATGTTGCCGATGATGCGCACCGCCAGGCCGGGGCCGGGGAAGGGCTGCCGCCACACGATCGCTTCGGGTAGGCCCAGCGCCGTGCCGATGGCGCGCGCTTCATCTTTGAACAGAAAACGCAGCGGCTCGATCAACTCGAACATCATATCTTTGGGCAGGCCGCCCACGTTGTGATGCGTTTTGATCTTGGCCGCTTGCTGGCGTTCCGGTCCGCGTGATTCGATCACGTCGGGATAGAGCGTGCCCTGCGCCAGAAAACGCGGCGTTTTGCCATCGATTTGGATCGCGCTGGCTTCGCGCTCGAACAGGCGGATGAACTTCTCGCCGATGATCTGGCGCTTGTGCTCGGGATCGATCACGCCGTCGAGCGCGCTCAGAAATTCTTCAATCGCATTGACCGCGATCAAGCGAATGCCCAGCGTCCGTTGGAACGTCTCGACGACTTGTTCCGGCTCGCTTTGCCGCAGCATGCCGGTGTCGATGAAGATACACGTCAATTGATCGCCGATGGCCTGGTGCAGCAGCGCCGCCGTCACCGATGAATCCACTCCGCCCGACAAGCCGCACACCACTTGATCGGTTTCTACGCGCGCGCGAATCTGCGCGATCGATTCGTCGATGAACGAGGCAGGCGTCCAGGTGGGCCTGCACTGCGCGATGTCGTAGACGAAGTTGTGAATGAGCTGCGTGCCCTGCGGCGTGTGGCGCACTTCCGGATGGAATTGAATGGCGTAGATCTTGCGTTCGTCGTTGGCCATCGCGGCGACGGGCGAGTTGGCCGATCGGGCGATGATGTGAAACCCCGGCGGTAGTTGATCGGTGCGATCGCCGTGAGACATCCAGACGCTGGTGGTTGGTGGTTGATTGCTGGCCTTATCAGGAGTCGAGGCTTTAGCCGGTTCATGCTGACCACGGATGTTACCGGCTGAAGCCTCCAGTCCGGGAATAGACAGGTTACGAAACAACGCCGATTCGTGATCGACGATTTCGAGATCGGCGTGGCCGTATTCGCAATGCGTGGAGGGTGCGACTTTGCCGCCGAGAGCTTGCGTTAACAGGTGCTGCCCATAGCAAATGCCGAGGATGGGCACATGGGCGTCGATCACGTAAGCAGGCAGTGTGGGTGCGCCGTCGTCGTACACGCTGTTGGGGCCGCCGGAGAGGACGAAGGCTTTGGGGTGAAGCGCCAACACCTGATCGGGCGGGGCGTCCCACGGAAAAATCTCGCAATAGACGTTGGCTTCGCGGACGCGCCGTGCGATGAGCTGCGTGTACTGTGATCCGTAATCGAGAATGGCGACGGAATCTTGAGACATGTCTACTCGGCAAAGACGATGCGATCGTCGGTCATCGAGGTGATGCGCGCCAGCGATTCCACTTTCATGCCGACGGCCTCCAGCAATTCACGGCCGCCTTCAAACGATTTTTCGATCAACGCCCCCACGCCGATGACGTGCGACCCGGCGGCTTGCGCCAAACGAATCAAGCCGAGGATGGTTTGTCCGCTGGCCAGGAAGTCGTCGATGATCACCACACGTTCGCTGCTGCCCAGATATTCCGGCGAAACCATCAGATCGACGTAGTTGCCTTTGGTGTGCGAGGGAGCCGTCGTCAGAAACACGGTATCCGGCATGGTGATGGGCTTGTGCTTGCGCGCGTACACCACCGGCACTTTCAATTCCAGGGCGGTGAGCAAGGCAGGCGCGATGCCGCTGATCTCGGCCGTGAGGACTTTGGTGGGACGATCGGATTGAAAGCGCTGCGCCAGTTCGTGTGCGCATGCGTGCATCAGCATGGGATCGACTTGATGGTTGACGAACGAATCGACTTTGAGGATGCCGCGCCCGAGATTGCGGCCGTCGGCGAGAATGCGTTGCTGCAATGCTTCCACGAGCCACGCTCCATGAGTGGGATGACCCATTTTACATCAGCCCGATTGATCGCGCCAAGATTGCTTGATTCTGTTCCAGCGAATGGGTATAATGAACACGTGTTCGACTGCGAGAAAACCTGTCAGGTCTTTCGTGTGGATCGCGCGATCCAATTGACAGGTGCGATTCATTACAGTCCAACATTGTGATCGTCAGCAGAAGACCTGACAGGTTTGGAACCGTGACTCTTGAACTCAGCAAAGTCACCGCGCAGGTGACACAGCTTGGCGAACAGGCCGCACAGCGCAAACGCGAGCTCGACGCGATCACACCGCACGTGCGCGAGATTCTGCGCGCCCACCGCGACGATGCGCAGTTGATCGAACTGGCGCGCCGCGCGACTGAGACGAAACACTGGCGCGGCGCCGTCCCGATCGGGGAACCGCTTGATCTGGCGCTCGATCCGCCGGCTCATCCCGCGCGGTTGTCCATCGTCGCCGGAGATGGCTCGCAGATCTATCCCGATTCGCATGGCATCGCGTTGTACTATCTGATCAACATCGGTACGATCGTCTTCCGCCACGGTTCTGGACAGGCCCCGATCGCCAACACTTATCCCATGGTGTCGAGCGAAACCGAGTCGCCGGCTGATGATGAAATCATCTCTGGCCCGGTGGTGAACGCCCGCCGCGATGTCGGCGAGTTGACGCGCATTGCCGATGTGGCCCTGGCGGAAAGCGCGACCATTGCGACGGTGGCCTTGATGGATGGCACGCTGGCGTTGTGGGTGCAGACGGCGGCGATACCCGAAGCCGAACAAGACCGTGTGCAGCGCGATTATCTTCAGCAACTCGATCGGCTGCGCGAGGCCCGGCTGCCGATCGGAGCGTTTTTATCGCGGCCGCGCAGCACCAACGTCACGCAGTTGGCACGTCTGGCAGAATTCAACGATCCCGACACGGCCCTGACAAGCGTGATGAACGATCGGGGTGCGGCGTTCAAGGGCCTGCGCGATACCACGGTGTTGACGGCCTGGCTGCAACCCGGTCAACGCAGTGCCCTGTTCGAAGTCGCCCCGGCGTGGAACACGACGTATCGCGATCGCGGGCACAGCATTCATTTCTTCTACGTCAATGTTGGCATGGCCACGCAGCCGGAAATCGCCCGCATCGAAGTGCCTGTCTGGATTGCGCAGGATCAGGCGGCGGTGGGCGTGCTGCACGCGGCCATTGTTGAGCAGTGCAAAGTCTCGCCCGGCTACCCGTACGTGCTGGCGCGCGCTCACGAAATCGCGGTGGTGACGAACACGGAGCGCGCTGAATTCGAGAAAATGATCGCGACCCAGCTCACGCGCCAGGGCCTGGAAGCTCAGCCGTCAGAGAAGGCGCAACAAAAGACTTTGCTGGCCAATCGCAGATAACGAGGCAAACATCGCATGACTGATCATTCTTTACCCGTGGGCCGTGTGCTGCGTTCCAGCACGGCGAGTCTTACCCTGGGCACCAAAACTCTCGCCGCCGATGTCCCGCGCTTTGGCGGTTTTGTGAAGGTGGCGGCGCCGGACGGCGGCGACATCATCGGCCTGATCTACGATGTGGTGATCGAGGACGATCTGTTCGCGCGCCAATTGATCGGGGCAGAGGTGAGCGCGGAATACATCGCCGATCAACGCCAGAATCGCCAGGTGCCGATCGAGATCAGCGTGCTGGTCGTGGGGCATGCACGCGAGGGCAAGATGTATCAGTATCTGCCCGCACAGCCGCCCATCTCGCTCGACGAGATTGTGACCTGCTCGGACGCCGAGGTGATGCAGTTCACGGCGGACTTCACGTACTTCCGCACGGTGTTGAACGCAAAGGATGCTCCCGCCGACGAACTGCTGGCCGCTTCGCTGCGCCTCGCGGCCACAGCACGCGGATCGCAAGGCCGCGATTACTTGGTGAGAGCAGGACGCGAACTCTCGCGTTTGCTGGCGTTCGATGCGGTGCGGCTGGAAGGACTGCTGCGACGGATTAAACCGTGAGAGGTGTTCCATGAATGCTGACTCACTTTCAATGAATCCGGCAGGGGGTGCGCTCGAATCCATCGAGACACTGCTGCCCGCCTTGCACAAGGCGTTGGCGCGTTATGAAGTCACACTGGCCTATCTGTATGGTTCGCAGGCGCGCGGTAACGCTGGCCCGCTATCGGATGTGGATCTGGCCGTGCTCTTCCGTTCCGATCTGGCAAGCACCGAGCGCTTTCAGCAATTGCTCGCCGTCACGGGTGAGGCTATGGATATCTTTCAGCGCGAGGATGTCTTTGTGGCAGACCTGGCTGATGCGACGCCGTTGCTGCGCTTTCAAGTGTATCAAGAAGGGCGTCTGCTCTATTGTCGGGACGACGCGATCCGAGTCAAATTCATGATGGAAGCCTTACGTGATTACGAAGATACGCGGCCGTTGCGCGAGATTCAGCGTAAGTATTTGCTGCAGCGGATTGCCAACGGAACGTTCAGCCGTCAGCGCGCGATGATGGCGGAAAAGAGGGCAAAATATGGTGCAAAGTGAGGTCATTCAATCTCGGTTGGCCGCTCTGGAAGCGTACCTGGATTTGCTGAGGGCCCGGCGTGTCATGCCGCTCGTTGCTTTATTGGCTGATATTAGTGAGTATCACGCCACGCTGTATGAGCTGCAAATGGCTTGCCAGATCGTCATCGATATCTCCAGCCATATCCTGGCTGCAGATTTTGCGCGACGGGCTGATCGCTATCGGGATGTTATTCTGGGCCTGGGCACTGAAGGCGTTCTACCGGTTGACTTTGCCCGACGTATTTCAGGCATTGCCGGATTTCGTAATGTTCTGATTCACGAATACCTGACAATCGATCCGCAGCGTGTCTATACGATGCTGCAGTCAGGACTGGACGATCTGGTCAAGTTTAGCGCATACGTCGCTACCTATTTGCGCCAGATGGCATCAACTGAGGATAGTCATGACTGATTCCGTATCCCCCGTTCCGCATTCCGAATTAGACGAGCACTTTGGCCCACGCAAGTGGGATTTAGGCAACGAGCCGCCTGCCGATAAGGCGCTGGGCGTGGTCGTCGGCGGATCGCTGAGCAAGGGGCTGGAAGTCAAACTCGATCGCGACACCAGCACCGAGGAAACCGCCGTGGGCCGCTATGTCGTTGTGCAGGGGCAGTCGCGCCGCTTCTTCTCGATGATCACCGATGTGATGCTCGACGCCACCGATCCGCGCTGGGCCAAGGTCGCGCCGGACATGAGCGACGACTTCATGCGTGACGTGATGATCGGCATCAACACCTTCGGCTTGCTGCACGTCTCGCCGATGTTGATGCTGGAAGAAGGCGCGACGGAGACCAAGCCCGTCAAGACCGTGCCCGGTCACTTCGCGCGCGTGGTTGAGGCCACCGCCGAGGATGTGAATCAAATCTTCGGCGAAGAACAGCCGGGTTACTTCTTCGTCGGCGAGCCGCTGGACATGGACGGCATCCGCATTTATCTCAACCTCAAACGGTTGGTGGAACGATCGAGCGGTGTGTTTGGCAAGAGCGGCACGGGCAAGACCTTCCTCACGCGGATGCTGCTGGCGGGTATCATCAAAGAGAACGTCGCAGTCAACCTGGTCTTCGACATGCACAATGAGTATGGCTGGAAGAGCCAGGACGAAGCGAAGACCGAGGTGAAGGGCTTGCGGCAGTTGTTTCCATCGGGCAAGGTCGCCGTCGTCACGCTCGATCCGGAGAGCAGTCGCCGGCGCGGCAGCAAGGTCGATTACGATGTGACCATCGGCTACGATCAACTGGAACCCGAAGACGTGGCGATGCTGCAATCGATCATGGGGCTGAGCGATGTGCAGGTGGGCGCGCTGTATGCGATTCATCGACGTCTGGGCCGCAACTGGATCGCGCGCCTGCTCAACGACGAGCGCCCCGAAGAGATGCAGGACATGATCGACTCCGGCCTGATTCACGAAGGCACCCTCGGCGCGATTCAACGCAAGTTGCGCATGTTCCAGCGCTTTGGTTTTCTGCGGCCGAATGTGCAGGACAACGTCGTGGAGAAACTGCTGGGCTTCATCAATCAAGGCGTCAACGTCGTGTTGGAGTTCGGGCGTTACGGCGGATCGCTGGAAGCGTACATCCTCGTGGCGAACTATCTCACGCGCCGCATCCATCAAGCCTACGTCGAGCGCAAGGAAGCGGCGCAGGGCGGCGGGCGCGATGAACCAAAGCCGCTGGTCATCACCATCGAGGAGGCGCACAAGTTCCTCGATCCGGCGATTGCCTCGCAGACGATCTTCGGCACCATCGCGCGCGAACTGCGCAAGTACAACGTCACGCTGCTCATCGTCGATCAGCGCCCCAGCGGCATCGATCCCGAAGTGATGTCGCAGATCGGCACGCGCGTCACGTGCCTGCTCGACGACGAGAGCGACATCCGCGCGGTCTTCTCCGGCGTCTCGGGCGCGAGCGAACTGCGCAACGTGCTGGCGAAGTTGGATACGCGACAACAGGCGCTCATCCTCGGTCACGCCGTGCCGATGCCCGTCGTCGTCCGCACGCGCGATACCACCTCGGCGGCGTATTACGAAGCGCTCGGCTACACCGAAGGCGATCAGTTGCAGAAGAAGTTGGAGAAGAATCGCAAAGCCCTGGGAAGAGATGACAGCGGGTTGTAGCGCGGGGATTGACTGGCTTGACCATGTCGGTTTAAGCGTATAGACTTTAAGCAGGAGGGCGAGATGGGTGAAACAACCTTGACTGAGGTTGAACGGTTGGCTGGTCAACTGCCGCTCGAAGAGCAAATCAACTTGCTGGAATATTTGGCACGGCGAGTTCGACTAAGCCTTGCGTCGCGCTCACCGCAAGATTTGCGCGGAATCTGGCATGGGTATTTCCCCGAGGACTTTGATGTGGATGCCACACTTAAAAACATCCGCCACGAATGGGAAGGTGAATGGTCAGCGGGTAACTTTTAACCATGAACCACTACGTTGCAGACACTCACGCCCTGTTCTGGTATTTAACCAATTCTCCTCGCTTGGGCGCGCAAGCTTCGGTGGCCTTCGATGAAGGCGCGCGTGGTCAAGCCGTGATTTACGTGCCGGCCATCGTGCTGGCCGAGTTGTATTACCTCAACGAGAAACAGCAGCGACCGCTTGATTTCCGGGCTGAATATGCGCGCCTGCAAACCGGCGGTCAGTTTGTTTTCGTCCCCTTTGCCCCTGAAGATGTCCTTGACTTCGACGGAACTGTCTCGGTTCCCGAAATGCACGACCGCATCATTGATGGTTCAGCGCGGCGGCTGGGCGCGGCTTGCCTCTCAGCTGACCTTGCGATTGCGGCCAGCCAACTGGTGCCTGTTGTTTGGTAGCCCCGGAGTTGAGATTCTGGGCTGGTAATGGAAGTCGGCTCAAGTCGACTTGGGATAGCAGCCTGCGAATTCATTCGTAGGAATTTGTGGATAGTTGCCCCTTTGTCGTGATAGTTGTATCATCGCGCGCATGACTTCATCCCTCATCCCTTCCCGTGTCGACAAAGTGGCGGGACGCATGGCGCATCCTTCCGAAGGAGCCTTCCTTTTCGATCTCGACGGCGTCTTCTACAACGACACGCGACCCATTCCCGGCGGCGCGGAAGTAATCGCGCAGATGCGCGCACGCGGAGTACCTTTTCGCTTCGTCACCAACACGACGAGCAAAGGCCGCGTCTCGCTGGCGAAGAAATTGCAGGGCTTCGGCGTGAGCGCTGATCCGCGCGAGATTTTTTGCCCGGCGGTGGCGGCCTCGGCGTTTTTACGCGAGAAGAACGCGAGCGGCGTGTTCTTCACCACGATCGATACCCGCGCCGAGTTCGACGGCGTGCGCGAAGACCTCACTCGACCCGACTACGTGGTGCTGGGCGATCTGGGCGATGACTGGACGTATGCGAAGTTGAATCAGGTGTTGCGCTATCTGCTCGACGGCGCGCGGTTGGTCGCGCTGGGGATGTCGCGCTACTGGCGCGCGAACGATGGCCCCCGGCTGGACGTCGGCCCGATCGCTACGGCGTTTTCCTACGCGACGGGACAGCCACCGATCGTGCTCGGCAAACCTGCGAAGGAATTCTTCCTGCTGGCGCTGCGTGATCTGCACATCGATCCGGCACAGAGCGTGATGGTCGGCGACGACATCGTCACCGACATCGGCGGGGCACAAGCAGCCGGCATGAAAACAATCCTGGTGCGCACAGGAAAATTCAGGCCTCAGGATCTGGAGGCGGCAGTGGTACCGGATGCGATCATTGATTCGATCGCTGATCTGCTACGTGCCACAGGGAGGCTTCGCACTACTGCGTAATGCGCATGGCGAAAAGATGCCCGGTACGCATCACGCGATACGCAGCACGTTCATGGTAGAATTGCCCCGATGTCTGACCCATACGACGACTACATCGAACGACCTACCAATACAGAACTGAGTGAACGCGAACTGGAGATCCTCAAGCTGCTGGCGACCGGCCTGAGCAACAAAGAGATCGCCAGCCAGTTGTTCCTCAGCATCAATACGGTCAAGGTTCACCTGCGCAACATCTTCGCCAAGCTCGGTGTGCAAAGCCGCACCGAAGCAACGCTGATCGCCATTCAGCGCGGCTACGTGACGGTGCCGGGTGCGATCACTGCGAACGGGGAAGCCGCCGTCGCGAGTGAGCCGATCGGGACGGGAGTTCAAACGGAGGTCGCCGCGCTTGCCGCTGCGCCACCCACGATCGAGATCGAGCCGGCGCTGCCCGTCAAACGTCGCATCGCGCTGATGGGGCTGGCGATCATGGCGATCGGGCTGGCGGTGATCGCCGCGCCGCGCGGATCCGCGCAGAGCAGCGGGCAAGCACAGCCCTTCAGCGATTCAGCCAGCGCGGGCGCGGCGAGCGTGATGCAAACCGGCGATTCGGTCTGGCAGCAGTTGAGTACCATGTCGTTGCCGCGCGGCCGGCTGGCCGCCACAGCGATCGGATCGCAGATTGTGGCCATCGGCGGTGAAACCTCCAATGGCATTACGGGTCTGGTTGAGATTTGGGATGGAAATCGGCAGCAATGGGACACAGGGCAAAACAAACCGACGCCGGTGGCTAACGTCGGCGCAGTTGTGTTGAACGGGCAGATAATCGTGCCAGGTGGATATACCGCTGCCGGCACGCCCACTGCCATCGTCGAGGCGTACGATGTGGTGTCCGATGTGTGGACTTCGTTAGGAGCTTTGCCCGCGCCGCGCTTTGCGTATGCCATTGCCACTTACGCCGATAAGGTCTATGTCTTTGGCGGCTGGGGCGGGCAAGGTTACGCCAACTCGACGTTCATCTATGATCCCAAAACCAAGCGGTGGACGACGGGTGCGCCGCTGCCGATCGGGCGCGGGTTTGCCGGAGCGGCCACGCTGGGCGACGCGATCTATGTGGTGGGCGGATATGCCGACGATCACGAACTCGATCGCTGCGATCGCTACCTGCCGCAGGAAGATCGCTGGGAAGCGTGCGCGCCGATGTCGGTGGCGCGCGGCGGGTTGAGCGTTGTTCCGATCGGCGGGCGCTTGTATGCCATCGGCGGCGGCTGGACCGGTTATCTGACGTTTAACGAGCGCTACGATCCCGGCACCGATTCGTGGAGTGTAGCGCCATCGCCATTTACGGGACAATGGCGCGGCATGGGTGCGGCATCTCTCGGCAACGACATCTACACGCTGGGCGGCTGGAATGGGCAGTATTTGAATGTGCTGGAGAAGTATAGCCCGTTTCCGTTCAGCATCTATGTGCCGGCGACGACGAAATAGTAACGAGTAATGCGTAATGAGTAAAGACACCCGATGGGCTGAGCTGGCTCATCGGGTGTCTGTTTTCAGAAATCAGGTTTCTAGAGCGCCAAGGTCTCGCCGGGCTTGATCACGTGTGCTTTGGCGGATGTCTCGGCCTCCACACGCTTGGCCCACGCGTGGGGATCGGCGGCGATGACGTCCCACGTGTTGTAGTGTACCGGAATGACGTGCTTCGGTTGGATCAACTTCACGGCGCGCAGTGCGTCGTCCGGCCCCATGGTGTAGTTGTCGCCGATGGGCAGCACCGCCAGATCGATACCCTCTTCGCCGATCAACTTCATATCGCCAAACAAACCGGTGTCGCAGGCCAGATAGACTCTCTTGCCGTCGGCGGTCAACAGAAAGCCGGCCGGATTGCCGCCATTCGAGCCGTCGGGCAGCGCCGAACCATGAATGGCGAAGGTCAGTTTCAAGTAGCCGAACGGATAATGATAGCCGCCGCCTAAGTGCTGTCCATGCCCGTTCTCAACACCCTGGCCAGCGAACCAGTTGATGATCTCATGGTTGCTGATCACGGTGGCATGGGTGCGCCCAGCAATGGCCACCGCGTCGCCGACGTGATCGCCGTGGCCGTGAGAGATCAAAATGTAATCGGCCTGCACTTTGTCGGCGGTGGTGGAGGCAGCCGGGTTGCCGCTAAAGAACGGATCGATCAACAATTGTGTGCCGTTGACATCCAGCCCCATCGTCGCGTGACCGTACCACGTTAGTTTGATCGTCATGATATCCTCCAGTGATGTGGGTTGCAGAAATGATAGCACAGAGTGAGGCATGATACGCAGTCCGTAAAGCGTGCTTATCTTTGACGCAGTACCGCCCAGACGAATCTCGGTAATGCCAATTGACGACGCCAACGCCACGGTTCGCGCACCAGCCGATAGAGCCACTCCAACCCGAGGCGTTGCATCCAGCGCGGTGCGCGTTTCTGCGTGCCCGCGATGAAGTCGAGCGAGCCGCCGATGCCGATGGCGACGGCGACGCCCGTCTGTTCGATGTTGCGTGCGATCCACTTATCTTGCTTTGGCGCGCCATAAGCCACCAGCAGCACGTCGGCTCCGCTCGATCGGATCCGCGCGGCGATGTCGGCTTCATCTTCCGGTTGTGGTGATCCCGCATACGCCCCGACGATGTTGACTTGCGGATAGTGCACACGCAGACTGCGTGCGGCCTGTTCCGCCACACCCTCTGCCGCGCCGAGCAGGAAAATGTGCCAGCCGGTCGTCTGCGCCCGATCGGCGATCAAACCCACCAGGTCTGATCCCGCCACTCGTTCGCGCAGCGGATGCCCCACTCGCTGCGCCGCCCACACCACGCCGATACCGTCCGGCAGGTTCAACGCGGAGTGATTGAGGATGCGCTTGAACTCGGCATCTTGCTGTGCGGTCATGATGAATTCGGGATTGACCGTGCAGAGTTGATGCGGTGTCCCCTCGCGCACGAATTGATCGATGAGCGCCAGCGTCTCTTCGATCGTGACATCGTAGACGGGAATGCCTAAGATCGCAATTGTGCCAGGTGCATTCATCGCGAGTGACAAGATGACAAGATGACCGGATAACAAGCTGTACTTGCCTGCCCCGTCATCTTGTCATCTCTTCATCCCTTCATCTTGTCAGAATTAAGGACTTTCTCAAAAACATTCAACACGACTTCCGCGCACGCTTGCCATGTGAACTTCTGCGCCTGCTGGTAGCCGCGTTCGATCAAGGTCTTGCGCAATTCTGCATTCGTCACGATCTCCTGCAGCCCATGAGCGATGGCATCAACTTCCAATGGATTGACCAACAACGCGGCATCGCCGGCCACTTCCGGCAGCGACGAGGTGTTGCTGCACAACACGGGCACGCCGCAGGCCATCGCTTCCAGCACCGGAAAGCCGAAGCCTTCATACAGCGACGGGAACACAAACGCCATCGCACCGGAGAGCAGGGTGTTCTTGTCGGCAGCATCGACGTAGCCGATGAACTTGACGCGGTCATGTGCCTGTTGAAGAAATTGCTCGGAATACCAGCCGGGCTTGCCAGCAACTAGAAGTTGGAGGTTGGAAGTTGGAGGTTGGAGAAAAGCCTCAATCAGCCGCTGAAGATTCTTACGTGGCTGAATCGTGCCGAGGTAGAACAGATAGTCGCCGTCGATGTGATACTTCGCCTTCACGCGAGCGATCTCGGCGGGATCGTCGACGCGCTTGACGGACGGATCGAGACCCGGATAAGCCACCGTGATCGTGTCGGGATCGGCGTGATACTGGTTGATAAGGTCACGCTTCGTTGCAGCAGAATCTGCCAACAGGTGCGCCGCCGTGCGCGTGTGCCAGCGCGTCGATCGATCGAGGTACCAGCGCTGGCGCGGGGGATGAGCCTCAGGAAAGTACAGATAGCCTAAATCGTGCACGGTCACTACGCTACGGCGCGGATGAACGATCGGCAGGACGTGCGCGGGCACGAAGAGCAGATCGGGACGATGCAGCATCATTTCGAGTGAGAGACGAACGTGCGTCCAGAGGTGTGGGAAGGGAATCACTTTGATTGCTGAAGATGGATTGCTGAATGTTGATTGCGGCGGTTGGTTGAAGTAGAGGCGGAAAGAGATGCGATCGGGCGCGCGCGATAGCAGCGCTTCAATCAGATAGCGCGAATAAATTTCGGTGCCGGTGGGCTGCGGCGAAACCGATCGGCTGGCATCAATGCCGATGAGGAACCTCCCGGAGGTTGAAACAGGCAACGCGTTCACGGCGAAAGAAACCTCCGGGAGGGTCGCTTACTTTGAGCGCGAGCGCGTGACCGACTGGATCAAGATCACAATGCCGAAGAAGATCAGCAGCAGCGGCCACCACTGCAGGATGTTCTGGAAGACGGGCACGTTACCCAGCGTGAAGGCAAAGCCACCCAAGCCCACCAGCAGCAGAATACCCGCCGGGATCAGCACACCCCAATCGCGAAAGCGTCCCGCCGCCCACAACACGACGAAGGCAATGCCCACGATGAGCGGAAACACCGGCCACAACAAGGCCATGTCGTCCCAGTCCACGCGGCCTAACCCCAGCAGATCGACGTTGAAGGTGAACAGGAAGAAGAACAGACCAACCAGCGTGACGATGGTGCCGACAAACGCCAGGCCGGGATCGTGATCTTTGCCGAAGATGAAGCCCAGCCAGAACAGGATGCCCACTAGCACGACGATGCCCGGCCACAGCTGCGTGAAAGAATAATTGGGGATGAGGTTGAGATTGGCCAACAACAGATACGCGCCAATTGCAATGAGCACGACGGCGGTAATCACAGTGCCACGGCGATCCATGCTGTGCCTCCTGGGAGGAATTCTACGAGGTCAAGCGCGATTGTATCACAAAGCGCGCGCGAGAAAGGCGCGCACTTGATCGGCCCACGCGCCTTCACGCAGGATGATGGGCGTGGCCTGCGTGCAATCCACCACCGTCGAGGGTACTCCGCCCGGCGTCTCGCCGCCATCGACGATCGCGTCAATGCGCCCTTCAAGCTGATCGAGCACTTCCTGCGCCGTGCGTGGATTTGGTCCCGCTGATCGGTTGGCGCTGGTCACGGCGAGCGGTCCGGTAAAACGCATGAGTTCACGAGCCAGATCGAGATCGGGCATGCGCACGGCGACTGTATTCGTGGTGCTAACCTCGATCGGAATATACGGCTGTTTGGGCACGACGATGGTCAGTGCGCCGGGCCAGAAATGTTCCATGAGCCGATGGGCAATCGGCGGCACCTCGATCGCCACTCGATCGAGGTCGGCAATGTCGGCGATCAAGATCGGGATTGCCTTTTCGGGCGGGCGCTCTTTGGCGACATATAACTTCAGGACAGTTAGCCCGTCAAAGGCGAGCGTGCCCAGACCATAGATGGTGTCCGTGGGAAAGGCAACGAGTTGATGTTCGCGCAGCAGCTGCGCGGCCAGATCGAGTTGGGCGGGAGCCAGCAGTTGAGTCATCGTGGTTGATCGGCGCGCAACATCTCTAAGTTGATCGCGGCATCGCCGTCAAAGGTGAGGCGCGCACCTTCACAATAGCCGCAAGCCGCATCGTCGGCGAAGTATGTGCCGGCGGGCAGGCAGCCGATCGTGCCCGCTTCGACGATGCCACCGTGACTGATGATCAAGGCGCTGCCATTCTCGGGCAGGGCGCGCACGATCGAGCGCAACAAATCGGCCATGGCTTGCGTGTAGCGGGCTACCACGGGGTTGTTTTGCGCGGCTTTCAGCCAGGCCGTGTAACCCGCATTCCACGGAATCACCGCCGTCACGGCGTCGTTCATCATGCCGAGTTGTTCGATCTGCTCGTCAACGGCATAACCCATGGCAATGGCGGTTTCGAAGGCGCGGGGCAGCGTGCTGGTAATAACTCGATCGAACTGGCCCAGCTCGTTGCCAACCCTGCGGGCGAGATCGACCCCGGCCTGTGTGAGATGCGTGCCAGACGACTGGCGCATCGTGTGGCGGCGAATTTCGAGAATACGCATGTTACACCTCAATCACGGCCAGACGATCGAGCCCCGCATAGTCCGGCTTAATTTCAATGTAGGCCCGCGGGAAAGTGTGCTGCGCGATCTCCATGACGGTATCACCATGATACGCGCCAATCTCCAGCAGGATGATGCTGTCCGAATGAGTGACACGCGGCGCGTCGTGGAGCAAGGCGCGCACCAAAGCCAGCCCGTCCGGCCCGCCGATAAAGGCCATCTTCGGCTCGTGGCCGCGAATGGTGCGCGCCAGGAACGGCCAATCTTTATCGTCGATGTAGGGCAAATTGGCGGCCAGCAGATCGATCGTTTCCGTGATCGGTTCGAGCAGGCTGCCCACGCGAAAGTCAATGCGCGCGGTCACGCCCAGGCGATGGGCATTCTCGCGCGCCAGCTCGATCGCGTCCGGTGACAAATCCGTCGCGATAATTTGCGCGCGCGGCAGGTGCTTCGCCAGCGTCACGGCGATCGCGCCGCAGCCGGTGCCCACGTCGGCGATGAGCGGCGCAGGATGATCGGTCATGACTTGCACCGCGTGCTCGATCAGGCATTCGGTTTCGGGGCGGGGGATCAGCGCGCGCCGATCGGTAAGTAGATCGACGTCGTAGAATTCGCGGTGGCCCACCACGTAAGCCAGTGGTTCGCCATTGACCAGCCGGTCGAGATCGCGTTGAGCGCGGGCCAACTGATCGGGTGTGACCGGCCCATCGGGCCTTGTCAACAACTGCGTGCGGGTCAGATCAAGTCCGTGAGCGAGGACGACCTCGGCCGTCAAACGCGGCGCATCGACCGCGGCTTGAGTGAGGCGATCGATAGCGGTTTGGCGAAGTTGGGCGAGTGAGGGCGTTGAAGTCATCTCGTGAGTGACGAGTGACAAGTGATGCGTGAATGGCGACTGGTGATCAGTTGCCCGTCACTCGTCACTTTTCACATGTCAGAGTCCCGCCGCGTGCAGCTTCTCCGATTGATCGCGCGTCGTCAACTCGTCGATAAACTCTTCCAGATCGCCGTTGAGCACGCTGTCGAGTTGGTACGACGTGAGGTTGATGCGATGATCGGTGACGCGGCTCTGCGGAAAGTTGTAGGTGCGTATCTTTTCGCTGCGTTCGCCGCTGCCCACTTGCGAGCGGCGCGTAGCGCCTTGTTCGTTGAGTTGCTTTTCCTGTTCCAGCTCGTATAGGCGCGCGCGCAAAATGGACAAGGCCCGCACGCGGTTCTGTAACTGCGATCGTTCGTCCTGGCATTGCACGATCATGCCGGTGGGCAGGTGATGGATGCGCACGGCGGTGGCGTTTTTTTGCACGTTCTGTCCGCCTGCGCCCGCCGACTTGTACACGTCGATTTCGATGTCTTTGTCGGGAATGTCGATTTCGACCTCGCCCACTTCAGGCAGCACGGCGACGGTGGCGGTGGAGGTGTGAATGCGCCCCTGCGATTCGGTGACGGGCACACGCTGCACGCGGTGCACGCCGCTCTCGTACTTCATCCTGGAATAGGCGCCCTGGCCCTTGACCATGAAGATCACTTCTTTGAAGCCGCCCACGCCGGTTTCATTGCTGGAGAGCAGTTCGCTCTTCCAGCGGTGGTTTTCAGCGTAGCGCGAATACATGCGGAAGAGATCGGCCGCAAAGATGCCGGCCTCGTCGCCGCCGGTTCCGGCGCGAATCTCGACGATGACGTTCCTGTCGTCGCGTGGATCTTTGGGCACCAGCAGCGCCTTGATGTTGCTTTCCATGTGCGCGATCTGTTCCTGCAGCTGCGTCTCTTCTTCCTCGGCCATCGTTTTCAGATCGGCGTCGCTTTCGCTGGCGACCAGCGATTGGGCTTCGTCCAGATGGCGCAGGGCGTCGCGATATTCGTGATAAGCCTGCACGATCGGTTCCAGGCTGGTGCGTTCCTGGCCGGTTTCGCGCAGGCGATTGTAATCGGCAATCACCGCCGGATCGCTCATCAGGGCGTTCAGTTCTTCGTAGCGCGCTTCAATACCCGCCAGTTTTTCGAGTAAGTCCATGATGATTCCTGTGACTCAACGAGGCGACCGAAGTGGGGTCGCCTCGCGTGTGTGCGGCAATTATATCAGAGGTGAAAGGGGTGTCAACGAAATCGCTTGCTACGGAGCCAGCCTGGCAGCGGCATCTGCACCAACAATCTGTTCCGCCCACCGATAGACCGTCCACGCCAGTTGAATCGCCTCACGGTGTTCCTCGGCTGTGATTTCTTCGTAGTCGCCCGGGTAGCGAAACATGACGGCGTAACTGGTCAGCGCCACGATCTCTTCTGCTTCGGGTGGCAGCGGCGCTGGCGCGGGAAGCAGCGTGATCAAATAATCGAGATCGTGGACTTTGCGGAACCCAATGCCATAGTGGATCAAAACCGCTTTGAGGCTTTTCTCGGCGGCCTGTTGAGCGTGAAAGCACAATTCGCTGTAGAGCACGCCTGCTGGCAGCGCGATACTCGCCAGCGCCAGATCACTGCGCGCGCGGCGCAGCCAGTCGGCTGGACTGCCCGGGCAGGGCGATCAGGCAACGTACACCTCCCGGCCTTCCGTCTGCACCGCGCGATAGATCAAGCCGAGGTTGTCCTGGTGCAGTGCAAGGATTTCCGGCGTGGTGACCACAATGTCCACCGGGAAGCCAAAGCCCGCGATTTCCCGGTAAAGCTGCCTGACCGTGTTGGCGCGATGAGTGCCGTTCGGCATAACCACCATGACGTCCAGATCGCTGTCTGGTCCCAGTTCTCCGCGCGCAGCTGACCCGAACAAGACAATTCGCAGCGGATGGGCGGCGGCCACGATGCGCTTGACGAGATTATCGACGAGTTGAGAAGGAAGTTGAACCGTGGTGACAGTCATTGCTTTTGCCCCGCTTCACCTTCATTATAGCACCGGGTTGACGGCAACGGCTACTCGCGGTAATGACACCCCATGCTCTGCTTGTTTTCCCACGCGGCCATCGTGACGATGACGGAGGCGCGCACGGCGTTGCGCAAGCCGATCAAGCCGTCGGTCAACTTCGACGAGCGATAGAAGCGTTCGATCTCGGTTTCCAGATGGCGGAGTTCGCGCAGGGCGCGGTTCAACCGATCGGTGGTGCGCACCAGCCCCACGTAGTTCCACATCATGTTCTTGATCACGCTCATGTCCTGGCCAATCAACGCCGGGTCGGGCACTTCATCGCCGATGTATTGCCATGCCGGAATGAGATCGGGATTGGGCAGCGTCCGATCGAGATGTTGGCGCGCGATCTGCTGCGCCGCCCGATGGCCCCACACCAAGCCCTCAAGCAACGATGTGCTGGCCAAACGATTCGCGCCATGCAGCCCGGTGCAGGCTACTTCGCCGATGGCATACAGCCGATCGATGGTGCTGAGTCCCCATTCGTCCACCCACACGCCACCGCACGAGTAGTGCGCGCCCGGCACTACCGGTACCAGATCGCGCGTGAGATCAACGCCGTACGACAGGCACTTCTGATAGATGTTGGGGAAGTGCTCGCGGATGCGCGCTTCGGGAATGGTGGAGCGCAGATCGAGAAAAACGCTGGGCACGTCGTTGATCAGCATCTCGTGATAGATGCTGCGCGAGACAACATCGCGCGGGGCCAGGTCTTTCCATTCCGCATCGTAGTTTTGCATGAAGGGTTCGCCCGCCGCGTTGACCAGACGCCCGCCGTCGCCGCGCACCGCTTCGGTGATGAGGAAACGCGGCGCGGTGGAATGATAGAACGTCGTGGGATGGAACTGCACGAACTCCATGTTGATCACGCGCGCGCCCGCCCGATAGGCCATCGCGATCCCGTCGCCCCGCGCGCCGATCGGATTGGTGTTGTTCAAATAGATCTGGCCCAGCCCGCCGCTGGCCAAAATCGTGTGACGGGCGATGCCGCGCAGCACGGTGTTGTCGGCCTGATTGAGCAGGTACGCGCCCACGCATGACTGTGGCTCGTACACCGCGTGCCGATCGAGCGAGTGGTGCGACGGCGTGAGCAGATCGATCGCGGTGAAGCCGGTGAGCAGGCGGATGCGGCTTTCGGCTTGCAGCGCTTTCATCAAGGCAAATTCGATCGCCTTGCCGGTCGCATCGGCGGCGTGGGCGATGCGCGGCACTGAGTGTCCGCCTTCCCGCGCCAGCGACAAATCGCCGGTGGATCGATCGAACGGCACGCCGACTCCGTCGAGCAGGATTTGCTTGAGCAGCGGCGGTCCTTCCTCGGCGAGAATCTGCACTGACCGCGGATTGCAGTGTCCTGCTCCCGCGTGCAGAATATCTCTCGCCAGCAGATCAGGTGAATCGTTAAGGCTGCGATAGATAATGCCACCCTGAGCGTACAAAGTATTCGTCTCAGCTGGATCGGTGGCGCGGGTGACCACAGTCACATCGAGCCCGGCCTCGGCCAGTTGCAGTGCAGCGGTCGCGCCGGCAATGCCGCAACCGATGATCAACACCTCTGTTTGAAGCAGTTCGGTCATGCAATCCTCGCATCAAATGCCTGGACAGACCGATGTGTCTGCCCGAAGTGAGCGGGAGGGTCTGCCCAGGGGCGAACACGCGCCGCCAACTGCGTGCGGCGTCTGTGAGGTTCGCCCCGACGATTAGTCTTTCTTGCCAATACCGCCGATTTGAATCATGCGCTCCACGGCTTGATACGCACGCACGCGGATGTCCTCCGGCACTTCCGTGACGTACTGCGTCTTTAGCAGCGCATCGCGCGTCTGCTCCAACGTGATCTGATTCATGTGCGGGCAGCGCACACTGCACAGGCGCAGCATGTCCTTTTCGGGATGCGCGGCCATGATGTTGTCGCCCATCGAGCATTCGGTGAGCAGCAGATAACGCGCGGCGTGGGTCTGCTCCACGTACTTGATCATTGCCGTGGTGCTGCCGGAATAGTCGGAGGCGGCGACAACTTCGGGACTGCATTCGGGATGGGTCAAGATTAGCACGTCGGGGAATTGCTCGCGCACATTCTTGATGTCCTGCACGGTGAATTTCTCGTGCACCTCGCAGCGCCCGTGCCAGCCGATCATTTGATAATCCAGATCGGTGCTGGTGAAGTTGGGATTCTTTGACGGAAAAATGATGTGCTTGCCTGTCTCGCGCGCGATGTTGCCGGCCAGATACTCGTCAGGCAGAAAGATAACGGTATCCGTGTGCAGCGATTCGACCACGGCTTTGGCGTTGCCCGAGGTGCAGCAGATATCGCTCTCAGCCTTGACGTCGGCATAGGTGTTGACGTACGTCACGACGGGCACGCCCGGAAACTTCGCACGAAGTTGGCGTACGTCCTCGGCAGTGATGCTCTCTGCCAGTGAGCAGCCCGCCTTCAGCGAGGGAATCAGCACCGTCTTCGTCGGGTTGAGAATCTTGGCGGTTTCGGCCATGAACTTCACGCCGCAAAACACGATGATGTCCGCCTCGGTCTTGGCAGCCACGCGGCTCAATTCAAGCGAATCGCCGACGTAGTCCGGGATTGAGTGGAACAGCGCCGGTTCCATGTAGTTGTGGCCGAGGATCACGGCGTTACGCTCTTTCTTCAGCCGATTGATCTCGGCGGCCAGGCCGGCTTTGATACGCAGCTCCACGTCGGGCACCACGTCGTGCAACTTCGCTTTGAGTTGTTGATACATTTCTTCTGACATGTCGGCTCCAATTCTTTTGGACACGGATTTCACGGATCAATTTCTATTTCTTATCCGTGCATATCCGCGCGAAGCGTCCGTGTTATCCGTGTCCCAGTGTCAGGCTTATATCCAATGCCCTCACAGAATGAGTTAGCGCGCCGCTGGAGATGAAACCGACGCCGGTGGAGGCGATGGCGTTAACCGTCTTGAGTGTCACGTTGCCAGATGCTTCCAACGGCACGCGGCCGGCGGCGATCTGTACCGCCTCGCGCATCTGATCGAGATTCATGTTGTCGAGCAGGATCCGATCGGGTTGCAGAGCCAGCGCTTCGCGCAGTTCGTCGAGTGTGCGGACTTCCACTTCGATCGGCCGGTGACGATCGTCGCAGTTGCGCACGCGCTTGATCGCTGCGGTGATCGAGCCAACGGCTGTGATGTGATTGTTCTTAATGAGTACCATATCGAACAGGCCGCTGCGGTGATTCTGCCCTCCGCCCAGTTTAACCGCCCATTTGTCCAGCGCGCGCAGTCCCGGCGCCGTCTTGCGCGTGTCGAGAATGACCGCCTTGTACGGCTTCACGGCTTCGACAAACTGGTTGGTCAGCGTGGCAATGCCCGACATACGCTGCAAGAAATTGAGGGCGGTCCGTTCGCCGCTGAGCAGGGCGCGGGTGGAGCCGTTGACTGTGCCGAGCACCTGACCCTTAGCCACACGATCACCGTCATGAATGGTGAACTCAACCTGCACGCGCTGATCGATTAGCGCGAAGGTCAAGTGGGCGACCTCCAACCCGGCGATGACGCCGTCGGCCTTGGCGATGAAGTGGCCTTTGAGCGTCGCGTCTTCAGGAATGGTACACAGTGTCGTTACATCGCCGTCGCCGAGGTCTTCGTCGAGCGCGCGTTGGATGATGGGGGTGAGTCGATCCAGTGAGGTGTCCATGTTAGGTAGTTTCTCTGGTTAAGGTATAGAAAGTGTACAACAAACACTAAATGGCGTCAAGAGAAAGACCTCGGAGGTCTTCA
>Ga0209254_10000228_pt1 | contig 41384 bp, 37 predicted proteins | sample FrelakmetDIP11DI_FD_187148 | JGI IMG/M metagenome (GOLD analysis project Ga0209254, IMG submission 187148) | Freshwater lake sediment microbial communities from the University of Notre Dame, USA, for methane emissions studies - DIP11 DI (SPAdes)... | ecosystem: Environmental > Aquatic >... | reverse complement strand
GGTAGCTCAATGGTGGAGCAGGGGACTCATAAGCCCTTGGATGTGGGTTCAAATCCCACCCTCGCCACTCGAATTCCGTCGCAAGACGGATATTTTTATTGATCACAGAATATATTTCCAACCCGGTGATCTGAAGGTGGTATCTGCCGGCATAAGCCGGCCGGGTGAATCATCTGGGGGAACTTGAAAATACCGATAATTCGGATTATAATTCTATGTATTCATCAGATACTATGAACTCTTTGGTAGAAAGGAAGCCTTTACTATGTTAAACCTTAATTCAGTTATGATCGGAACCACACAACTCAAAACTATGGTGAGTTTCTATGAAAAGGTGCTTGGAAAACCAGCGGACTGGGTCGATGAAGAGCATGGGTATTATGGATGGCAGGTGGGAAGCTCCAATTTAAGTGTTCTCGAGCATTCGGAAATGGGCGGCAAGGCCAAAGACCCGGGTCGTGTAATGTTCAACCTGGAGACTTCCCAGTTAAAAGAAGAATTCGAGAGAATCAAGGCTTACGGTGTTACGGTCATCCGGGAACCCTATGAAATGGGTGGTGGGTGGATTGCCACCCTGGCCGATCCTGACGGGAACTACTTTCAACTGGTAACACCGATGTAAAAGTCAATCATCGATCAGTCGGGGCTCTCGCTTCCGATCGCCGGTTGCAGTCCCAGTGATTCCCGAAGGGCTGCCGTTGCCCGCTGACGGAACTCGCTGCGCGGCGTGGGCGATGACCGGCCGCAGGCAACTTCAGCCAGCCAGTCGGTAGGCCACTCGGCGTCGACATGCACCGCCCCGGGTATTTGAACATGCTCGCAGTGCGGCAGCGCGGCGATGATGGAGCTGGCATTGCCGTGTGAGTTGCAGGCTGAGGGCTCGGCAGTCAGCACCAAAGCCCTGCACTCGACCGCAGGAGCTGCTTTTGTGCCGGCAGCCTTCCAGTCAACCGGGTCCAGCCCAACCCAGATTGCTGTTGTCGGGTTGGTCGCTGCCGACAGCAAGCTGGCCAGCCCGCCAGCTGAAAAACCCAGAAACCCCACCCGCTTATCGTCGATGCGATGCATGGTTGTCTCCTCGCTGCACAGCGTCGCTTTCAGCTGGCTGATGAAGCGGCCGTTGCGAGGGTGGTTCGACCAGGCTGGTAAATCCGGCACTGCCGCCGCAATACCCTGTGCAGCCAGGTGCTCCCCCCAGCCGGCCATGTTGCGGCGGCTGCGTGCGAATCCATGGGCTACGATCACCAGCGGGGTGGGAGCAGCCTCCTCCGGCCAGTACAGGTCCACAACGCTGCTGCCGGCAGGCAGTTTAAACCGAATGGTTTGGATTTCCATGCTTGTGGGTGTTTTCAGAATCCGGCTCGAGAGTGCGTCCAGCGGCTGTCCAGGATGCAACTGAGACTGAGATATATCCCGGCTTGAACCAAACCAGACTGTTCTCGCTCGACTGGCTGGTCTAGTTTTTCTTAAGCCACCTATCGACGTACGTGGCCAGCTCCTGGTACTGTACCGCCAGGTCACCGCTGGTGAGCGGCATACCCTCGCCGGTCCGCTCGGCAGCTCTCACGCTTTTGCTGATGACCATGGGCAGAACGGGCAGATCACTGGCCTTCATTTCTTCCAGTACCGCCTGGTGTAAATTCAACCTGCGGTCGAACTGGCACACCAGCACACCCAACAGCTGCAGGTCTGGGTTCAGCTCATTTTCCCGGATCATGTCCAGGCTCTGCAGGAAAAGCTGCAGGCCGCGGTAATCCAGCCAGGTCGGGAGGGTGGGGCTGATCACCGCATGGCTGGCTGTCAGCGCGTTCACCAACAGCAATCCCACCCGGGGACCGCAGTCCAGCAGCGCCAGGTCGTAACCGCTGACCTGTGCCAGCACCCGCTGTAAGATGGCCTCGCGTTTCGGCCGCACGTTAAACCCGAGCTCAGAATTGGATAGGCGGTGATCGCTGGGAGCCAAATCGAGTCCGGAGTTCACAGGCCTGATAATCTCTGCCAGGCGCAGCTTCCCAGGAGTCGTATCGCCTATCACATCCGCCAGGCTCCGCTCGCCGGCTGCATGCAGGACTGCCATGGTCAACGAAGCCTGGGGATCCAGGTCAATCAGCAGCACCCGCCAGCCCAGGGCAGCCAGTCCGGCGCCCAGGTTCAGGGCGGTGGTCGTCTTGCCCACTCCGCCTTTTTGGTTTGCGATGGAGATAATTTTCATTCCGCACTCTTCCAACAGGATTATGGATCGTTGGTTAAAGAATACCCCTGCTGAGGCTGCAGGTCAAGCGTTTGATTCGATGGGAGAAGAAACCCTTCTATCATCAATTGTGATTGGTGAATAGGTATTCGAAGAACTCACAGGTCTTTAGAAGCTAAACTTTTTCCTAAAAGTTTAGCTTCTAAAATCACAGTAGTGGGATCTATGTCTTGAACTTGTAAAAAATACATCGAGGGAAAGTAATTACAGGATTCTTAACCATGATTTCACGACGGATAAATCGTCTATACTTTACTTCCTGATTGACCAGTATCAATCGAATATCGAATAAATTCAAGAGGTGTTAATGTTTAAGTTTGCAGTGCTGCTAATCGTAATTTTCACTTTATTAATTTCCGCCTGTTCATCTGAGCCGGCAGTCGAAGCACCGGTTGAGAATCCACAGCAGGTGGTTCCGGAAGAGACAACCGCTCCCTTAGCTGAAATGCCTCCCGAAGCAACACCGGCTGCACCTGCAGAGACGGTCCAGAGCCCGGTTGAAACGCTTCCACCTGCGACTCCGGTTGAGATGGTAGATTCACCAGCCTGGTTCGGCGTCGCACTGACGGATGTACACACCGGGCAGACCTTTTCGATCAATGACTACCGTGGGAAAGTGGTGCTGCTGGAAACGCTGGCCATCTGGTGCTCGAACTGCAAGAAGCAGCAGAACCAGGTCAAAGCCCTGCACGAAGTACTCGCTGCGAACGAGGACCTGGTCTCCATCGGCCTGGACATCGATCCCAATGAGAATGCCGGCGATCTGAAAGCTTACACTGCCAGCAACGGTTTCGATTGGATCTACGCCGTGGCTCCGGTGGAAGTGGCGCGAGAAATCAGCAACCTGTACGGTGACCAGTTCCTGAACCCGCCCTCCACGCCCATGCTGGTGGTCGATCGAAACGGGCAGGTCCATCTTCTGCCGTTCGGGATCAAGAGCGCCCAGGAGCTCCAGGAATTTCTCGAACCGTTCTTGAATGAGGGTATTTAGCCATTTATGGAAGCCGCCCTGACATCGCTCAGCCTGGGATTATTGGCCAGTTTCAGCCCGTGCATCCTGCCGCTTTATCCCGGCTACCTGGCTTACCTGAGCGGGGCGCATGAGGCTTCACAGGGCGTAAAACGCTACTTCCTGGGGTTCTTCGTGCTGGCAGGCGTGTTGAGCATGATGCTGGCTCTCGGGCTTTTGATCGCCTGGCTGTCCATTTCGGTAGGCAGGGCGCTTTCGATTGCCATCCCGCTCGCCGACCTGCTGATTATTACCCTGGGTATCCTGCTGCTGCTGGATAAGAATCCTTTCAAAGCCCTGCCGCAAATCCAGGTGCCTGCCCTGCGCAGCCCATTTGTCAACGCCTTTGTGTACGGGCTGTTATATGGTCCGATCGCACTGCCGTGTTCTGGACCACTGGTGGTGAGCATTTTCGCAATTTCCCTCACCGCCGAAGAAGCGTTGAGTAAATTAAGCATTTTCCTGTGGTTCGGGCTGGGATTCGGACTGCCACTGCTGGCAATATCCTTCCTTTCCGGGGTGCGCCAGCGCAGCATCACGCGCTGGCTGGCACTGCATTCGCGCCAGGTCAATGTGGCAGGTGGGGTGCTGCTGGTCGGAATCGGTATCTATGACCTGGCGGCGAATTGGGAGTTAATCGTACTTACTTTGAGGTGAATTTGAGTCTCAGCCTGCACCGTGTGCATCCAGGTATTTCAGGCCGCTGGCGGTGTTGAACAACACGACGCGTTCAGCGGGCTGGATCCACTTCTGCTCCACCAGCTTCTGCAGCGCAGCCACCGTCGCGGCGCCTTCCGGGGCGGAGAATATCCCTTCCATTCTCCCCAGCAGATGCTGTGCGTGCACGATTTCAGCATCGCTCACTGATAGGGCCGTGCCCTGGCTCGCGTGCAGGTCAGCCAGGATCAGTCGGTCTGCGAAGCTCTTCGGCACGCGCAGCCCGCTGGCAATGGTGTGCGCCTCCTGCCAGAATTCACATTGATCTGCACCAGCCTGGTAAGCCTTCACCAGCGGGGCGCAGCCTGCTGCCTGCACCGCCACCATGCGCGGCTTCTCACTCGATGCCAGCCAGCCCAGCTCTTCCAGCTCGGTAAAAGCCTTCCACATTCCCACCAGCCCGGTCCCACCGCCGGTGGGGTAGATGATCACTTCCGGCAGTCGCCAGGCGAAAGCCTCCGCCAGCTCATATCCCAGGATCTTCTTGCCTTCCACCCGGTACGGTTCCTTGAACGTAGACAGGTCGAACCAGCCCTCGCTGAGCGCCCTTTCAGCTGCCATGCGCGCCGCATCGCTGATCAAGCCTTCCACCAGCACTACTTCCGCGCCGGTTATGCGGCATTCTTCCAGGTTGGCGCGCGGCGTATCTGCTGGCATGAACACCAGGGCTGCCATCCCGGCGCGTGCGGCATAGGCTGCCATCGCTCCGCCCGCATTTCCAGCGGTAGGGATGATCACCTTTTGAACGCCCAGCTCTTTGGCCTTGGATATCGCGGCCGCCAGCCCGCGCGCCTTGAAGGAGCCGGTGGGATTGGAGCTCTCATCTTTGATGTACAGCTGCGATAAACCCAGCTTTCGCTCGAAGTTTGGCAGTCTGAGCAGCGGGGTATCGCCTTCACCGAGGCTGACCTGGTTGCCGGGATCGACCACCGGCAGCATTTCTTCCCAGCGCCACATGCCCCGCGCTCGTCCTTGGAACTGTTCCCGCTTCAGCTGCCGACGCGCTTGCACCAGGTCGTAGCGCGCCAGCAAGGGGGAGGTGCAGTCTGGGCAGAATGTCTGTATGGCCTCAGCCGAAAACTGCCGCCCGCATGCGGAACATTCGAGATGAGTCAGGTAGGTAGCCATGCAGGGAATATATCACAGCGTGTATGACTTCCCTGGAATAGTACTTAAGTAATGGGTTCCTTCTAATATTTCTTATTACCGGTTAATACTCCTTCGGTGTTATAATTTCCGACACGTTTCGACCCATTGGAAGACTTGCGCGATCTTGCTCCTGCCGAGCGCCGGATGAAGTAGCCAGTTCTAAAGAATGGGATTCATATTTAGTTTTGAGAGAGGGTTGAGATGAATATATACATCGGCAACTTGCCCTTCAGCGCCACCGAAGACGAGATTCGTGAAGCCTTCGCCGGGTTTGGGCAGGTAAATTCAGTCACCATCATCAAAGATAAAATGTCCGGTCGATCGCGTGGCTTTGGCTTTGTCGAAATGGCTGAGGATGGTGAAGCCCAGAATGCTATTCAGGCGTTGAATGGCAAGGATTTTAATGGCCGCGGCATGGTTGTAAACGAAGCCCGGCCGCGTGAAGACCGCGGTGATTATCGCGGTGGTGGTGGCGGCGGATCACGTGGTGGATACCAGCGCGGCCGCCGAACTGATGACCGCAGCAAGAAATCCGGCTGGTAACTCGGACCCAATTCAAACCAGATAATTAAACTCTTCCCGTTGAAATAAATTACCCCGCTACAGGTTTATATCGACGCGCCTGCAAGCGGGATTTCTGTTGACGCGCAGCACCCGGTCCGATCAGGTGGTTGTGAAGAAACGCACTGCCACCCAAATCCACAATCCAAGCACTGCCAGGATGGTGAAGCGCGAGGAAGGCAGGATGCCGGCCAGCACCACTACGTAAGAATGGAATACGACGTGCGGCGATAGAAATGGCGAGGCGGATATGGCAAAACGTCGTTCGCGCTTATAAATCCCGGCAGCCAGCAGCAGCAAGCCGAGCGGGAGACTCCAGGGCCACAAACTCATATTGAAATTTTTCGGGACCTCGACCAATTGCATCGATCTCAACGGCCACAACCCGAAAATGGCCAATGAGAACAGACTCAGCAGGGTCAGCGGCCAGAAATCGTGAATCACACGGCGGATTCCGCCGCTGCGCCAGGCCTCCACCAGCCAGAAAATGGCGATTCCAGCACCGATTTGCGGCTTGATCATCACGAACAGCAGGCCAACCTGGGGTGGAAAAGCCAGTCCCAACAGGACCAACCAGTCGATATTACCGGTCAGATAGCCATGCAGCACTGGGGGTGATACCAGGAAGGCAACCAGTGCGATTGGCCTGGCTCCTAACCTGTATGCCACCCAGGCGTAAGCAGCCCCAGTCAGCACGAAATATACCCCCCGGCCGAAATTGTGCGCCAGGTGAGCCACCGGTATGAGCGGCAGCAGTCCCCAGGGAGCGGCAAAGAACTCACCCACCTGGTAAGGCGATTGGCCGGAGCTGATCGCCAGGGCTGCCGGGCGAAACACCGTCTCCCAATCGATGCTGTACGGCAGGTATTTTCCAGCCAGGATGGACAACACCGTTCCAGCTACAAGGAGTGCAGCAATGGCGGCCAGGTTAAAACGTAGGGATTGGGTGGCGGCTGGTTTATTCACACTTGAACCTGGAGAGATCGAAGTCTGTTTATTATAAATCTGTGTTGATGGCTAAATTCCATTTCTGGATTATCAGTTTTGATATTGTTTACTTATTCAAGTTCATTCACCCATATTTATGAAGTCCAGACACTTGTGTTTCATAAGCTATAATGTGCGAGATTTATTGTCTTGCTCTGGATCCAAAGAGCTAAATCTTCGTGGATAAATATATGCCAGCATCGCCTGACCAACTACCCATTACTATCCTGGCCTGCAAAGTCTTCAGCGGCCTGCTCGAAAAATACCTGCCGCAGGAGCTGGCCGGCAGGATCAACTACCTCGATTATGGCTTACACGAAGCGCCAAGAAAATTGAAGACCGCCCTGCAGGAAGCCATCGATGGGATCGAAACGCCCAGCCTGGTGGTGTTGGGTTATGGATTATGCGGAAATGGGCTGGATGGATTACAAGCCAGAATCAATGCCCTGCTGGTGCCGCGCGCCGATGACTGCATTGCCTTGCTTTTAGGCTCAAACCAGGCTTACCAGGAACAGTTCTTCTCGATGCCGGGCACCTACTGGCTGTCAAAAGGCTGGCTGGAGGCGGGCAGCAACCCTCTGAACGAATATCACGAGTATGTAGAAAAATATGGGCAGGTCCAGGCTGACTGGCTGATGGATACACAGTATAAAAACTATAAAAGGTTGGCATTCGTCTCTCATGAGGCCGGTGACCTGGAAAAATATCGTCCTATGGTCAGGGAAATCGCTGAATTCTGCGCCCGTTGGGACATGAAATATGAAGAGATCCTTGGCTCGGAAGATTATATCCGCCGGTTGGGCCAGGTCTGCCAGGATACCAGCCTGCTCGACGACGAGTTTATCCTCGTTCCTCCGGGCGGTGAGCTGAAACAGAGCCTTTTCCTGCGGAAGTAAGCAACACCCTAAGGGTTCAAGAAAACCCTCTGGGTGTTACAGAATACACATCAATGCCCGAAATCACCGTCATCTACGGCGAGCAGCAGCGCACAATAAATGTCCCCGCCAGCACCCTGCTGGGTGATGCCATCGCCCGTACGGGATTGCCGCTTGAACAGCCCTGCGCCGGGCGCGGTACCTGCGGCAAGTGCAAAGTGCTGGTGGAAACCGGCATTTCTCCACCCGATGCTGTTGAGCGCCAGCACCTGACCACTGGCGAGTTGGCGCTCAACAACCGCCTGGCCTGCCGGGCGGCGGTTGAAAGCGACGCCCGGGTTGTTCTGGCGCCCATCGTGGTCTACTCCAACAAAATCTTTCGCCTCAGCTATCGTTATAAAAGGGAACAGGGTCCGCTGGGGTTGGCCATCGACCTGGGTACGACCACCGTGGCTGCCTTTCTGACTGTGTTGGAAGATGGAGAGGTCTGCGCTGGCAGTGCAGCTCTGAACCAGCAAAGCGTGTACGGGGCAGATGTGATCTCCAGGTTGAAAGCTGCCCAGGATTCACCCGACAGCGCCCGCCGGCTGCACAACCTGGCCCTGGCATCGATCAACCAGGCTGTGGACTCCTTGAATCTCTCTGCAAAGATCCGCCGTCGCATAGTGCGTGTAGTCGTAGTGGGCAATGTCGCCATGCACCACCTGCTCACGCGCCAGCCGGTACACACGCTGACAGCCAAACCTTTCCAGCCTATTGAGCGCCAATCGATTCACGATGCGAGCCAACACATGGGGGGAATTTTCCCAGAAAGTGCCTCCGTCAGCCTGCCGCCCCTGATCGGGGGTTTTGTCGGCTCAGACGCCCTGGCTTGCCTGGCTTATTTTCGCTTCGACCAGCCTCAAGGACCGATGGTTGCTATCGACCTGGGCACCAACGGCGAAGTGCTGGTGACGGACGGGGAGCGTATCCTGGTGGCCTCCACTGCTGCCGGACCGGCTTTCGAAGGTGTATTCATCTCGTGCGGGACGCGCGCGGTGGATGGTGCGATCACCGCTGCCAGGTTTGAAAACGGGGAATTCGTCTTCGAAACGATTGCTGGCGAAGCCCCGATTGGCCTGACCGGATCGGGCCTGATCAGCCTGGTGCATGCGCTGCGCCAGGAGCAAGTGATCGAGCCCAGCGGACGGATTAACGCTTGTCCTCCTATACTGGGAGAGCGTATCTCGGAAAGTGATCACGGCCGCCGAATATCCCTATTGACCAATTACCAATCGACCAATAAGCCCATTTACCTCACCCAATGGGATATTCGCGAGCTTCAAAAAGCCAAAGGCGCCATCCGGGCAGCCATCGAAATCCTGATGACCAGGCTAAACCTGGTGCCGGAAGATGTCGCGCGCCTGGTCCTGACCGGCTCATTCGGCGGCCAGATCGATATTTCGGCCGCGCTGGAGCTGGGTCTGATCCCGCCGGTGCCGCGCGAGCGTATCGAGACCATCGCCAATGGGGCAGGCTTGGGTGCGGCGATGATGCTGAACGACGAGGGTTTTGCATTGGGGGAAGAATTGGCTGCCAGGGCAGAACAGGTGGATCTGGACCAGGATCCGACGTTTATCAAGAGGTACGTTGGCTCGATGGTTCTGGCCCCGGAACCCATGCATGAATTCATGGTCTGATATCTCAAACCCGTTAAAACGGGTTTCATCTTGAACGCGCTTCAGCGCGTTTCGGATCCCAGGCACCGAATTCATTTGGTGGGCGATCGCGGTTCCATGCAATTTTGCGCCATAATTCCCTACAAATCTTCAAATTTCCCCTCGAATAGGATAAATAACCACCCATAAATAGTAATATTTGTCACTTGTTTGACCTGTAACCCTTTGCTATATTTAGCGTGAGGTAATCAGTCCTTAGATTTATTTCCATTTGGAAAGATGTCCAAATTATCCCCAGAGGAAGGAGCCCATGAAAACCATCACATTTGAAGTTCCTGCTCTTTACGGGGACCACCATGTGGTCGAGGTACGCAAAGTGTTGCTGGAAACGCCCGGTGTTAAGGATGTATACGCCAGCAGCGCTTTTCACCTTGTCGAAGTGACTTTCGACCCCAGCCAGGTTGATGACAAGACGATCGAAGGAAAGTTGGAGGAAGCGGGATATCTCGGGGAATTCGTACTTCCCGTCGAAGCAGGTGCATCCACGTACCTGCAGAGCGACCGCTCGGAGTCATATTTCCGCCATACCGAAGTATTCGAAACCACCCGGCAAACTGTCAGCTTCAATCAGAATGTCAATTTTACAGGCAAGCCGCTGTGGAACTGCCCGGGCATGGGTATGGTCCGCACGTCAATGGAGGATTAGGACATGGCAAAAGGTAAACGTACCTACGAAGAACAGACCTCTGATCCTGCAGCACAGGAGATGTTAATCCGTGCAGATGAGTTGGGATTGAGCACGGCCTTCCAGCGTGCCGATGAGATGGTGCCCTGCAATATCGGCGGCGCCGGCATGTGCTGCAAAATTTGCGGCATGGGACCCTGCCGGCTGACGAAGGATGGGCAAACCGGCGTATGCGGCGCGACCATCGATACTATCCAGGCTCGCAACCTGATTCGTTCGATTGCCGCCGGCGCAGCCGCGCACTCAGACCACGGCCGCGATATGGCTTTCACGCTCAAAGCAGTGGCGAATGGAGAAGCAGAAGGCTATTTTATCCGTGACGTTGCCAAACTGCGCATGGTCGCAGGCCATTATGACATCCCGGTCGAAGGCCGCTCTCCTTCTGAGATCGCCAACGAACTGGCGGATTTATACATATCACAGTTTGGACAGCAGAGAGGTAAGGTAATTCCAGCATTTCGTGCCCCTGAAAAAAGGCAGAAAATCTGGGAAGAACAGGGCGTCTGGCCGCGCGGTATTGACCGCGAGGTAGTAGAAGCCCTGCACCGTACTCATATCGGTGACGACCAGAATCCCGAGCACATTCTGCAGCATGCCATCCGTAGCGCATTGGCAGACGGCTGGGGCGGCAGCATGATTGCCACGGATATCTCCGACATCTTATTTGGCACTCCTGCTCCCATCCTGGGCCAGGCCAACCTGGGTGTACTGAAAGACGATTACGTCAATGTCGTGGTTCATGGGCACGAGCCGACACTCAGCCAGATGATCGTCGCAGCTTCGCAAGATCCCGAGATCATCGCATATGCCAAAGCAGCTGGCGCGCAGGGCGTTGCACTGTCCGGCATCTGCTGCACTGCCAATGAGATCCTGATGCGCCAGGGCATTCCTGCTGCGGGCAACTTCCTGCACCAGGAGCTGGCCATCCTGACCGGTTCGGTGGAAGCCATGGTAGTGGATGTCCAATGCATCATGCAGGCGCTGGTTGGATTGGCGGCGAATTTCCACACCAAGATCATCACCACGTCCCCGAAAGTCAAGATCACGGGCGCCACGCATATCGAGTTTGATGAGCACAAAGCCCTGACGATCGCCAAGCAGATCTTAAAGGTCGCGATCGACAACTACAAGAACCGCGGCACGACCCACATTCCGCAGGTGCGTGAAGACCTGATCCCCGGATTTTCGCATGAATACATCAACTACATGCTGGGAGGATCCTTCCGTGGTTCCTTCCGACCATTGAACGACGCCATCATGTCGGGGCGTATCCGCGGTGTGGCAGCCATCGTAGGCTGCAACAACCCGCGCAGCAAGCAGGATTACCTGCATACATATGTAACGGAAGCCCTGTTAAAACAGGATGTGCTGATCGTTCAAACCGGCTGCGGAGCGATTGCCAGCGCCAAGCTGGGTTTACTGCTCGGCGAGGCAGGATTGGATAAGGTTGGACCTGGATTACGCGAAATCTGCGAGACGGTAGGTATCCCACCTGTTCTGCACATGGGCTCGTGCGTGGACAACACCCGCATCCTGACTGTGCTGACCCAAATGGTGGAAGAAGGCGGCCTGGGCGATGACATCGACCAGGTACCGGCGGTAGGCCTGGCTCCGGAATGGATGAGTGAGAAAGCCCTGGCGATCGCCACCTACTGTGTGGCATCCGGAGCTTATGTCATTTTCGGAGGCTCATCCCCGGTCAGCGGTATGCCGGATCGTGTGTCGGATAGCGACATCGTCCTGAACTATATCAGCGCAGGCTGGGAGAAGCTCTACGGTGGGAAGCTGGAATTCTTACCCGATCCGGATGAGATGATCCAAAAGACTCTAGAGCACATCGATAAGAAACGAGCCGCTTTAGGACTGCCGGAATATGACCCAACGCGCTTTGGGCGCAGTGGAGACCGGCGTATGCTGCAGCTCGAAGAAATGCCGTTCTCTGAACGGCGTGAAGCCCTCTACGGCGCAGTGACGGTTGAGTAGGAGGATCCATATGTCTCGTTATATCGCTACCCGTGCCATTCGCGGTGCCAATTCCTTAGTCAGTGAAGCTGAGTTCATGTTGGCAAAAGCCCTGGCTGAAAAAGGCCCGGATACCAAAGTTTCCTTTCCAAATACCGCCTATTACCTGCCGTTGATTTTTGGCATGACAGGAGTACAGGTGGAGACTCTGGGCCAGCTCAAGCCGATCATGAAACAGGCCCGCCAGTACCTGCATCCACTGCCCTCCCAACAAAAATGGACCCCTTACCTGGGTGAGACCCTCGACAGTGGCATGGCAACCTTGATAGCGGCTGAGATCATCGAAGCCATCCGCTACGTCTACAACCTGCAGCCAGAGCTGATACCGGGCTTCCAGCTGGCTGGGGGTACCGCCTTCACCAGCCCGGATAACGGCCACGGCGGCAACGGGTTGGAAGGCCATTTAAACGGGCCGATCGACGACATCCAGCTGCGCTCGTGGGGCATCCAGCTGGTCGACGGCCGTATGCCGGGTTTTGCCGCCATCGTGGGATGTGCGAAATCCAACGAAGTCGCGGTCAAGATCGTGCGTGAGCTGCAGCGCCGCAGTATCCTCACCTTCCTGTGTGGTAATGTGAACGGTCGCAGCATCATCCACCAGCTGAACGAAGAAGGCGTCGAGCTGGGTTATGACACCTTCACCGTGCCGTTCGGCACCGACACCATCAGTGCCATCTATGCCCTGGGCTTCGCCACCCGCTCGGCATTGACCTTCGGAGGTATGAAAGGCGGGCAGGCGCGCGACATCCTGATGTACAACAAGGAGCGCGTCTTCGCCTTTGTGCTGGCGTTGGGTGAGGTGGATGACCTGAAATATGCCGCCGCAGCCGGAGCGATCAACTTCGGCTTCCCGGTCATCGCCGATACCGTCATCCCCGAGATCCTGCCCACCGGTATCACCCGGTACGAGCACGTCGTCAGCATGCCGTTCAATGAAATCGACGGCAAGGATGACCTGGAGCGTGCCGAACGGTTGGTGCAGAAGTGTATCGAAGTGCGCGGTGTCAAGGTCAAAGTCTCCGATGTGCCCGTACCCGTCCCTTACGGCTCGGCTTTCGAGGGCGAAGTGGTGCGTAAACCTGATATGCGCGTCGAATTCGGCGGCAAATATTCCCGCTGTTTCGAATACCTGTACATGGCTCCGCTGGATGAGGTCGTGGATGGTAAAGTGGAAGTAGTCGGTCCCGGTTTCGACGGGATCACACCTCAGGGCAATATGGACATGGGCATCGTGGTACAGGTCGCCGGGCGGCAGATGCAGGAAGACTTCGAGCCGGTCCTGGAACGCCAGATACACTATTTCATCAACGGCGCTTCTGGCATCCAGCACATCGGACAGCGCGATATCGCCTGGATTCGTATTTCTAACGCAGATGCCGAAAAGGGCTTCACCCTGGAGCATTTTGGCAAGATCCTGCATGCCCGCTTCAAGACCGATTTTGGCGCCATCGTGGACAAAGTCCAGGTCACCATCTATACCGACCCGCACAAGCACCAGGAATGGCTGGAAAACGCACGTAAAGCCTACGATTTCCGCAACAAGCGCCTGGCAAATCTGACCGACGACCGCGTGGACGAGTTCTACTCCTGCACGCTGTGCCAGTCCTTTGCTCCGAACCACGTGTGCGTCATCAGCCCGGAACGCCTGGGGCTGTGCGGCGCTTACAACTGGCTGGATTGCAAGGCTTCCTTTAACATCAATCCCACCGGGCCTAATGCGCCTATCAAACTCGGTAAACTGCTCGATCCGCTGAAGGGCTACTGGTCGGGCACCATGGAATATGCCAGGATCGGTTCGCACGGCGTGATTGAAGAAGTCTCGATGTACTCCATCATGGAGAATCCCATGACTGCCTGCGGTTGTTTCGAGTGCATCGTGATGCTGATCCCCGAAGCCAACGGTGTGATGATCGTCAGCCGTGAAGACCCGAGCATGACTCCGGCCGGGATGACCTTCAGCACCCTGGCAGGCGTGGCTGGTGGTGGTCTGCAGACTCCCGGTGTGATGGGTGTCGGCAAGTACTACCTGGTCAGCCCCAAATTTATCTTCGCCGACGGCGGCTTCAAACGCGTGGTCTGGATGAGCAGCGTGTTGAAGGAGTCCCTGGCGGATGAATTCAAAGTCGTTGCGGAACGTGAAGGCGACCCGGATCTGATCGAAAAAATCGCCGACGAGCGCACTATCACCACAGTTGAAGGGTTGATCGCCTGGCTGGAAGAACACAACCATCCTGCCCTGGTGATGGACCCGATGTTCTAGAGAACAGTAAACAGTAACCAGTACACAGTGTACAGATTCTGCTCCTGTACACTGTGTACTGTAAACTCTAAACTAAATACTTCAAACGAAACTGACTGGTCGAATGACTTCTCCCGTATTAGTGCGCGACCTGATGACAGTCGGTGTGCCGACCTGTGCACCCGGTACAGACGTGGAGGAAATCGCACAGCTGTTTGTGAAAAATGGCTGGGAAGCGGTGATCGTGCTGGATCCGGAGGAAAGGCACGCCCTGGGGGTCATCAGCCAGTCCGATCTGGTGAAAGTTTATACGCGGGGCAACCCCTCCGGGCTGCATGCGGAAGATATCATGCAGAGCTCCATTCCCAAGATTCCCCCGGATATCCCGCTGCAAGCAGCAGCTCAGATTATGCAGGACAACGGTGTGCGGGCCCTGTTCCTGATGCACCATGCTGGAGGTATCGAATATCCGGCAGCCTGGATCACCTTCCAGCATTTCATCCGCCACCTGGCTGCCCGGGATGACAGTGAGCTGCACGACCTGGGAATCTACGCCAGCCGCGCAAGCCCGCTGCAGACCTTTTTCCAGCGCCGCGACCAGGCACGCAGGCAAAGAAAAGAATAAGATATCAGGTTTGCATAAGCACAAAAAACCATTAAAAATAGAGCCATTTTGTCCAAAATCAAAAATCATCTACAGGAGTAAATCTACATGCCAATCGAAATTCCGGTAGAAAAGTGGCCCGGCGCCGTCCGGGAGGTGACCATTGGGGCGACCGCCGCAGAAGGCGGCTCTCGCCATCAGAAAGTGACGGTTGGCGGTGAGAAGGCCATGCCCTTCCTGCATTTTGAAGGCGCCATCCCTCACCGGCCTGTCGTCGCCGTCGAAATCCGCGACCGCCGCCCAGACGACTGGTCTCCGCTCCTGCCCCAGGCTTGGGGAGCGGCGATGGATAATCCAGCCGCCTGGGCCAAAGCTGCCGAAGCAGCCGGCGCCGACCTGATCCAGCTCACTTTGAGCCTGGCAGACGCCGAAGGCAAGCCCATCACCGCCGAGAGCGCAGTAGCCACCGTAAAGAGCGTCCTGGCAGCCTGTGGACTGCCTCTGATCGTATTCGGTCCCGGGCAGGCGGAGGTGGACAACACCGTGCTGGTGGCGGTAGCTGAAGCTACCAAGGGCGAGCGGCTGGTCCTGGGCATCTGCGAAGACAAGAATTACCGCACCATCGTGGCTACTGCCATGGCCAACGGGCACCTGGTGAATTCCCGCACGCCAATGGATGTCAACCTGGCCAAGCAGCTCAGCATCCTGGTCAGCGATATGGGCATGCCCACCGATCGCATGATCATGGATCCCACAACCGGCGCCCTGGGATACGGCATCGAATACGGCTATTCGGCTATGGAGCGCCTGCGCCTGGCTGCCCTGCAGGGTGATTCAATGACCCAGTTTCCGATGTTGGTCACGCCCGGTTTCGAAGCCTGGAAGACCAAGGAAGCCAAGGTCAACGAAGGCGTTCCTGAATCGTGGGGCGATTGGGAAGAGCGATCGGTCAACTGGGAAACCCTGACCGCCATCTCGCTGCTCGAATCCGGCGCCGATATCCTCGTCCTGCGCCATCCCGAAAGTGTGAAACGGGTCAGGGCTGCCATCGATGAGCTGATGGCGGCGTGATATTCAATAAATAAAACGGAGATCGATTATGGCTCTCTCTGGAATTCAAATTTACAAGCTTCTTCCCCAAACCAACTGCAAGGAATGCGGCTACCCCACCTGCCTGGCCTTCGCCATGAAGCTGGCTGCCAAGCAGGTCGAGCTCTCCCTGTGCCCTTACGTCAGCGAGACCTCTAAATCCACCCTGGCAGAATCGGCTGCTCCGCCCATCCGGCTGGTGACCCTCAAATCTGAAAGCAGTGAGGTAAAGGCCGGCAACGAAGTGGTCATGTACCGGCACGAGAAGACCTTCTACAATAAGCCCGGACTGTTTGTTAAATTCAGCGATGCTCTCTCGCCCGATGAGCTCCAAAAACAGATTGCTGACGCCGACCGCTATTCCACCAATTATGTTGGTATCGACCTGTCTCTGGATGGCTTCGCAGTCGAAGCTGCCAGTGGTCAGACCGGCGTTTTCGGCGCAGCAGTCAAAGCGGTACGCTCGGCTACGAAAAAGCCGTTGATCCTGGTCGGCAAGGACCCTGCCGTCCTGGCCGCTGGCCTGGCAGCCCTGCCAGGTGAATCTGTATTGCTGCATGGCGCCGATTCTGAGAACTGGCAGGCTATGGCCGAGCTGGCCACAGGTACCAAGGCTTCCCTGAGTGTCAGCGCCGGGAACCTGGAAGAGCTGGCAGAGCTGACGGAAAAAATCCAGGCCGCCGGCGTTGAAGACCTGGTGTTGAATCCCGAAAGTGACAGCCTGGGTAATTGGCTGACCATGACGACCCAGATTCGCCGCCTGGCGCTCAAGAAAAACTTCAAGCCGCTCGGTTACCCACAGATCGCCTTCCCACACACACCCCAGGCGGCAGCGCAGGCTGTCGATAAGTACGCTGGTTTCATCGTGCTCGACAAATTCTCACCCGGCCTGGTCTACCCTCTGCTGGTCCTGCGCCAGAACATCTACACCGACCCGCAGAAGCCGATCCAGGTCCAGCCCGGCGTCTACGAAATCAACGGGCCCAAACCTGAAAGTCCGGTGCTGGTGACCACCAACTTCAGCATCACCTACTTCAGTGTGGCGAACGAGGTGGAAGGTTCGGGCATGCCTGCCTGGCTGGTGGTGTGCGATGCCGAGGGCATGAGCGTCCTCACCGCCTGGGCAGCCGGTAAGTTCGACTCGGAACGCATCGCTAAATCCATCAAGACCTTCAATCTGGCGGACAAAGTCAGCCTGAAGCGTGTGGTGATACCGGGCGCAGTGGCGGTGCTCTCCGGCGAGCTGGAAGGCGAGCTGCCCGATTGGGAAATCCGCGTGGGCCCGCGCGAGGCGGTCGATATTCCGAAGTTCATGAAAATGGCTCTGTGAGAAAAATTAGAAGCGAAACTTCTCCGAGAATTTTCTCTTCTAAAATATGAAGTTTGATGCCTTCGGATACCTGTAATAAATTTCTATGAAATCTCACCAGGTCAAGTTCGATCAGTCCTCTGAAGCTGTCCAGGTACCTACCGGCACGCTGCTCAGCGAAGCTGCGCGCCTGGCCGGGATCGAAATCACGCAACCTTGCGGAGGGCAGGGACGCTGCGGCCGGTGTGCGGTGCAGGTTCAATCAGGCGCCGTACGCCGCCGCAGCGCGCTCAGGCTTTCCAGGGACGACATCGAAGCCGGCTTCGCGCTGGCCTGCCAGAGCGTGGTGGAAGGTGACCTGCAGGTTTATGTTCCCCCGCAGGAGAAGATCGAAAGGCGCCTCACCACCGACCTGACGGCACTCGAAGTCCGGGTCCCCGAGGGCTATAGCTACGAGCGCGACCAGACAATCCGCCGGGTGCGGCTGTCCCTCAGCCCTCCAAGTATGGAAGACCAGACCGACGACCTGAGCCGCCTGCTTTCCGGCCTGCGCCAGCAAACGCCTGCCTGGCGGCAAGAGGGCTTTAAAAATATCTCCGTTCCTCTGAATCTGCTGCGCAAGCTGGGCGATGTACTACGCATGTCAGACTGGCAGGTGACCGCCATCGTCAGCCTGCAGCAGGCTAGCGCCCAGGAAGTCGAAATCGAGCGCCTGATCGATGTGCTGCCAGGTCATGTACCGGACGACGAACCCCTGTGGGGACTGGCGATCGACGTCGGGACGACCACTGTCACCGCCTGGTTGGTGGACCTGGTCAGCGGGCAAGTAAAAGCCCAGGTCTCCGAATACAACGGCCAGATCGCGCGCGGCGAGGATGTGATCTCGCGCATCGTCTATGCCAGCAAAGAGGGCGGTGGGCAGGAGCTGCGTGGAATGGTGCTGGATACCATCCACGCGCTGATCGATACCGCCTGCAAGCGGGTGATGGGCTTGATGGGTACGGAAGAAGGTTTTAATCGCTGCCAGATCGTGAAAGCCACCATCGCAGGCAACAGCACCATGATACACCTGCTGCTCGGCATCCCTGCGGCTACCATCCGCCTGGCGCCATTCGTCACCGGGGCCAACCACATCCCATTGCTCACCGCCCAGGAAATCGACTTGAATATTCATCCCGAAGCGCTGGTGGACTGCCTGCCGGGGGTCGCCAGCTACGTGGGTGCCGATATAACCGCCGGTGTGCTCTCTTCCGGTATGGACGACACCACCCGGGTCACGCTGTTCATGGATGTGGGCACCAACGGGGAGATCGTGCTGGGCTCGCGCGAGTGGCTGGTGACCTGCGCCTGCTCTGCCGGGCCGGCCTTCGAGGGCGCCGGTGTACAGCACGGCATGCGTGCCACGCGCGGCGCCATCGAAGAGGTATGGATCAACGCCAGTACCAGCGAGCCGACCTGCCGGGTGATTGGGGGCGGGAAGCCGCGCGGCCTGTGCGGCAGCGGCCTGATCTCGCTGCTGGCAGAGATGTTCATGACCGGCATCGTCGATAAAAGGGGCAATCTGAACCTTCACCTGCCGACCGAGCGCGTCCGCGATGGTGAGCACGGCCTGGAATATGTGGTCGCCTGGGCTGCTGAAACCGAGACCGGCCAGGATATCGCCATCACGCATGTCGACATCGACAACCTGCTGCGCGCCAAAGGCGCCATCTACGCTGGCTATTCCGTGCTCTCGGATTCGGTCGGGGTGCCGATGGAGCTGATCGAGCAAATGCTGATCGGCGGCTCCTTCGGCAAATACATAAATGTAGAAAAGGCGGTGCAGATTGGCTTGCTGCCCGACCTGCCCTGGGAGCGCTTTCAATTCCTGGGTAACACCTCCGTTCGTGGGGCTTATCATGCCTTGTTGAGCCAGGAATCGCGCCAGCGCATCCGCGAAATCGCCTCCCGCATGACCTATATCGAGCTGTCTGCCGATAATTCGTTTTACGAAGCCTTCATGTCGGCCCTGTTCCTGCCGCATACCGAAATGAGCCGCTTTCCCAGCGTGGAAGCGGCCTTGAATGAAATTACACCCGTCTAAAAACCTCACAGGTTTAAGAAAACTTGTGAGTTATCAACCTGTGAGGTTTACAAAAAGATAAGGATGGAAAAACCATGAAGATCATTGGCGAAAATATCCACATCATCTCTGAAAAAGTAAAAGAAGCCCTCATCAATAAAGATGCCCTTTTCTTCCAGGAGGTGGCGGTCAAACAGGCCGAAGCCGGCGCCTGGGCGCTCGACCTGAACCTCGGTCCGCGCAAGAAAGACTGGGAGGAAGTGTTCCCCTGGATGGTCAAAACCGTCGAAGCGGTGACCGACCTTCCGCTGAGCTTCGACAGCACCAATTTATTGGGCATCGAAGCGGGTTTGAAGACTGTCACCAAGGCTCAGCCGATCATCAATTCCACCTCCGCCGAGCCCGAGCGCCTGGAAAAGGTGCCGCTGCTCGCCAAGCAGTACAACACCCGCCTGATCGCCCTGACCATGGGGAAATCCGGCATCCCGGTGGCGGCCGACGAGCGCGTCAATATCGCCCTGGAGACCCTGATCCCGCGCATGCTGGAGATCGATTTTCCGATCACCGACCTGATCATCGATCCACTGGTGCTGACCGTCTCCGGCTGCCAGCAGTATGCCCCGCAGCTGATTGAAGCCATCCGCACCCTGCAGTTTGCCTGGGACCCGCCGCCAAGCATCTCGATCGGTATGTCGAACGTCTCCAATTCCGTCCCGGCCGAGAAACGCTCCCTGATCGATCGCACCTACTGCGCCATGCTGATGGGGGTGGGGTTGCAGATGATGATCGCCAATCCGCTGGACACGGAATTGCGGCAGGTGATCCGGGTGATCGAAGAGCGTGACGACAGCACGCCAACCGGGAAGCTGTACCTGGCTATCGCCGACCGCATCGCCGCCATGGAAGAACCTTCCATCGACGACGTGGATATGAGCGACCCCGAGCAGGTGGCCATCTGGAAGACCGTCCAGATCCTGATGGACAAGGTCATTTACGCCGATTCGTATTTGGAGCAGTAAGCATCTTCTGTAGCCCGGATGGTCCATCCGGGTTAATTCTCGAAATATTTCCACAGTTGGGCTCTCCGGCCTGCCTTCGCCCGGAGAGCCCAACCGTGCTTTTGGGGTCAGCCATCACCGCTTAAATATGACATATGTCACTTATATTCCCGAATTAGTTATATTCTAATAGGGTCGCCAGGCTGTGCTATACAGCAGGATTTTCGAAATTTACCTGGTAGAAACAAAATTGCGGACTTTTACCTTTATTGGTGGTCCGACTCAAAGGAGCCTTCATCATGCCTGTCTTCACTCCCGGCCGGCGCTGGCAGCCAGCCTTCTTTCCCTTCAAACGCGAGCCGCTTTCACGCCGCATGCTGGCAAACCTGGAAAAGTGGGTCAAAGGCCCGCTGTTCGGCTGCCGCATGTGCGGCAACTGCCTGCTGCAGGAGACCGCCTTTATCTGCCCGATGGAGTGCCCGAAAGGCGCTCGCAACGGGCCGTGCGGCGGCTCGACCCCCGAGCGCTGCTACGTGGACGAGACGCGCCCCTGCATCTGGTACCGCATCTACGACCGCTCGTTCAAGATGGGGCGTGAGGAGAAGCTGCTGGAAGTGCTCCCTCCGCTGGATTGGGACAAGACCGGCACCGAAACCTGGGGAGACGTGTTCGCACAGGTCAGGAAGCTGGGAATCCGTGAATCTGTGCAGGGGCTGGTTTCCAAAGACGCTACCAGGAGGTTCAGCACCTGGGAAGCGATTTTCAAGCCTGTACGCCAGCCGGAATGGTGGGACGGAGATGCCGAGTACCACCCGCCCGCTTATTCGCAGCCTGTCTCGGAGCTGGAGCGCCGCCTGAAGGCCGGTGAGTTCGTGGTCACCGCTGAGGTGGCACCGCCCTTGAGCGTTTCAACGAAGAAGCTGGAAGCTAACATCGCTCTGGTCAGACCGTATGTCTCCGCCATCAACTTCACCGATTCGCCCTCTTCCACCGCCCGCATGTCCAGCTGGGCCTGCAGCACGCTCGCCATCCAGCAGGGCGCCGAGCCGGTGATGCAGATCGCGGCCCGTGACCGCACCCGTGTGGGGCTGCAGTCGGAGGTGATGGGCGCCGCAGCACTGGGCGTGCGCAACATCCTGTGCCTGTCAGGCGACAGCATGCGCATGGCTCCCGGCCCGCGTGGCCGCATGGATATTTTGGACATCGATTCGATCCAGATGCTGTGGATCCTGCGCCGGATGCGCGACGAGGGTCGCTACCTGGATGGACGCTCGATCAAGTACCCGCCGGGCTACTTCCTGGGCGCTGCCGCTTCTCCCTTTGCCTCCGAGCCGCGCTTCCAGGCCATTCGCGAGCATAAGAAAGTCAACGCCGGAGCGCAGTTCTTCCAGACAAACCTGGTATTCGATGTCGAGCGCCTGGAGACCTGGCTGGATGAGCTGGCGAAACGCGATATTTTGGATAAGGTCTACATCCTGGTGGGCATCACGCCCCTCAAGAGCTACAAGACCGCTTTATACATGAATAACGAGATTCCAGGTGTGTTCATCCCCGATGTGCTGCTCAAGCGCATGCAGGCAGCTGGTGATGGTGCCGAAGAACAGGGGGTGCAGATCGCCCTCGAGCTGATCGAAAAAGTGCGCCAGTTGCAGGGCATCCACGGCATCCACCTGATGGCAGTGGGCTGGGAAGAGATTGTGCCGCGCATTGTCACCGAAGCCGGGCTGCTCGAGAAGCAGCCGGTGATCCCGCAGCCAGTGATCCCGCAGCCAGTATTCGCCTTGAACTGAGAGCATTAGAAGGTAAGCTTTTTCCGAAAAGCTTAGCTTCTAAATGCATTCTGAAACACGAAGATTTATTAATTTATCTTCGTGTTCTTTGTGTTTAATAACATCTTAAACCGAATAATTTTCGTGAGTAATTTGAATTCAGATTACGCCTGTACTTTTGATGGAAAATTACTTAGATTATGTTATTATTAACTGCAACCATTATGGAACCATATTGGAGGATTCCGTGCCGACAATAACCTTAAAGAATATCCCGGTTGACCTGTACGATCGAGTGAAACAATCCGCCGCCGCCAACCACCGCAGCCTCAACAGTGAGATCATCGTTTGTCTGGAGAATTCCTTCTTTCCCAAACCGATCGACATTAACGCCACTCTGGAGCATGCAAGAAAATTACGCGAAATGAGCAGTAGCTATATTATCGATGATGACGAATTCAACCAGCTAAAATCTGAGGGCAGGCCATGATCGTAGTTGATACGAATATCATAGGCTATTTATTTATAACGAATCAAAGGCAGAAGCAGGCGATGGAGTTGCTGATTAGAGAGCCAGTCTGGATATCATCACCCTTGTGGAGAAGCGAATTCAGAAATGTCCTCACAGGATATATTCGCCGTAATATTTTCACCTTGTCTCAAGCACAACTAATTATGGAAGACGCGCATAAAATGATGTCTCTAAGGGAATTCGATGTGGACTCGGATCGAGTATTATCTTTGGCAGCTAACAGCAATTGTTCGGCATATGATTGTGAATTTGTGACCCTGGCGGAAGAACATTCTTGCCCGCTGGTAACAGTCGATAAGCAGATTCGAGCGCAATTTCCAGGAATTGCCATTTCTCCAGAGGAATTTCTAAATTTGTGAGTTTTTGCTACGAATGGAAGACATCGATTGTGAACCTCTGTTGCATTTGCGCAATTATCATCTGATGATAGCAAGATTAGGAGAGTAAGGAATGCAAAACAATCACATTCTCTTCTTTTTGTATTATAGTTGCCCATTTATTGTTGGTTTACTATCTGCCACATTAATCTGCTATTTCATTGTCCCAAGGTTAATCAAAATAGTAACAGTGGATATAGAAATCACCCCTCCCCAAGGAATTGGTAGTGATGAGTGGAATCCTGCAACTTCCCCTTCGAATTACGCAGGCAAATGGCTAGGAGTGTTGGAAGTGATACTTTATTATGTTGCTTTCCTAATTGGGAAACCGGAATTAATTGCAGGTTGGTTTGTTTTTAAAGTAGGTTCGAAATGGGAAGTCTGGCACAACATAGTAAAAGTACCAGATTTAGTGGATGGTATTGATCAGATCGATTATTTACGATCTAGGCATAATTGGGGGGCTTTTGTTTTGAACAGATTTACTTTTGGTACTTTGTCTAATGTAATCATTGCGATGTTAGGTACGGTCATATACCGGATTGTTGAAATTTCTTTATGGCCGCAATAAATGTATTGTGAATTATTCTCTTAAATTAATTCACTCCGACCTCAGTGCCTCCACCGGCTGCAATCCCGCCGCCCGGTTGGCGGGGTAGATGCCGAAGAACAACCCCACCGCGGTAGAGAAGATCGTCGCCAGCAGCACCGCATTCAGCTCCACCTGCGGGTTGAGCGTGTTGCCGCTGGCCGCTGCGATGCGACCCACCAGGGTGGCCACTCCCCAACCCAGGGCGATGCCCAGGAATCCTCCCCCCATTGACAGCAGGGCTGCTTCCACCAGGAACTGGATGCGGATGTCGTTCTTGCGTGCCCCCAGCGCTTTGCGCAGCCCGATCTCGCGTGTGCGCTCTGAGACCGCCACCAACATGATATTCATGATGCCGATGCCTCCCACCAGCAGCGAAATCCCGGCGATCCCGCCCAGGAAAATCGTCATCGTGCCGGCGATCTCGGTCGCCGTTTCCAGGAAGGACTGGGTATTCAGGATGTCGAAATCGTCCGCTCCCAGTGACTTGGTATGGCGGGCGCGCAGGATCTGCGTGACGTCGTCGATGGTCGCATCGACCGTCTCCGAGCTGCTGGCCTGCACGTAGATCAGGTCGACCTGGCCGGGATAAGGCCGAGACAGCAGTCGCTGCTGGGCGGTGGTCAGCGGTACGATCACCCGGTTGTCATCATTCTGGAAGCCAGTGCCGCCCGCTTCTTCGAGCACCCCTACCACTTCGAAAATCTGCCCCTGAATGCGCACTTTCTGCCCCACCAGGTTTGCCCGCGTATTGAACAGGTATTCAGCCACATCCGTTCCCAGCAGGGCTACCGCCTGGTAGCCTTCGACGTGGGCATGCGTGATGCGCTGCCCTTCAGCCACTTCCGCGTTTTGCACTTCGAAGAAATCCGGCGTGACGGCGATCAGGCTGGCGCTGGTGAATTCGCCGGGAATCGAGATTTCTGCCTGGTCCTGCAGAACCGGGGCGACGTGGATCACCTCCGGAGCCAGCTGGGGATCGTCCAGCGCCAGCGCGTCTTCCAGTGTCAGCGGCTGCGGGTGGTCGGACTCACCGCCCGAGACGATGTACAGCAGGTTCACCCCGATGCTTTCGATCGACTCGGTGATGGCCGATTGGGCACCGCTGCCGACGCTCATCATCGCCACCACCGCACCCACTCCGATGATGATGCCGAGCATGGTCAGCGCCGAGCGCAGCTTGTTGGAAGTCAGGCTGTCAAGGGCTTCCAGGATCAGCTGAACCAGGGTCATGGCTCGGTCCTGCGGCCTCCACCGCGGAAGAACATCCCAGGAGAACCTGGTGAAGACACATCCGAGGGATTCAGCACCACCAGGTCGCCTTCCTGCAGCTCCCCGGTCAACAGCTCGCTGTGCGTCTCCGACGAGCTTCCCAGGGTAACTTCCACCGGCAGCGGTTCTGGACCGGCGGCTGGATCCATCGTGTAAACCACCTGCACCCCGTTTTCCAGCCTGACAGCCTGATTGGGCACCAGCAGGACATTTTCCTTTTGAGCGACTACGATCTCGACTTCGGAAGTCATCCCGGGTAGCACCTGTTCATCCGGATCGATCAGCTGGACGGTGACAGTGAAATTGACCGCATCACCTGCCGAGCTGCTGATCATCGCCACGCGCTGCACTTCACCCTGGTACTCGCGCCCGGGTATGGCGTCGATGGTGATACCCACCGGTTGGCCCGGTTTGACCTGGTTGATATCGATTTCAGACACCTCCAGGTCGACGTACAGGCTGGTCAGGTCGTCCAGTCGGAAGGCTTTCTTGCTGGCTGTCACCTGGTCACCCACCTGCGGGATGGCGTCGGTAACCGTGCCGTCGAAGGGTGCGGTGATCATAGCCTGGTTGATGGTTGCCTGGGCTGCTGCGATGCGCGCTTGCACCGCTTCGATATCGGCGGGAGAAGGGCCGCTCTGGTATTTCTCGAAATCGTGTACGGCTTTTTCCAGGTTGGCCTCCGCCACAGTCAGGTCATACTCGTACTTTAGGCGTTTTATGGCCGCATTGTACTCGCTTTGAGCGCCGTTCAGCCTCTCCAGCAGGCTGCGCCTGGTAGGGTTCTCGGCCGGATCGAATTTGTACGGCTCAAAGGCCTGCCTGGCGGCTTCCAACGCAGCCTTGGTCGTTTTCACACCTTCGACCGCCGTCATTTTCTCCTGGCTGGTGGGGACGGTGAAATTGTCCAGAGCGTATTGCGCGTCGCGCACCGCCTGCTCGTAGGTCACGATATCCTGCATGGACTTGATGCGCGAAGTGTCCGCGTTAAGTTGCAGGTCTTCCAGCTCCAGTTTGGCGTCGGTCAGGTCGGCCTGCGCCGTGATCACAGTTTCAGGCAGAGAGGTCTGCTCCAATTTCGCCAGGATATCGCCGGTCTTTACCTGCTGCCCGATGGTCACCAGCACTTCCTCCACCGTGCCAGAGGTCTCCCAGTTCAGCTCGGCCGACTGCCCGGAGCGTACCTTTCCCAGGGCACTGATCGTCGATACCAGCTCACCTCTTTCGATGGGCGCCGTTTCAAACTGGACTGCCTCGGCCTGTGCGGCCTGGGCGGAAGTGTAACGCGTATATGCGAACCAGGCGGCAGCGATTGCCAGGATGATGACCAGACCGATGACGACTTTTTTCATTCTATGTTTTTCCGTTTTCTTGATTTATTGAATCCAAAAACCTGATACAAGATTCACACAGATCATAATCTGTTCTTTAAGTAATAAAAGATGAATTAGTTAAATATTCGATTAATTGAGTATTATTTACGGGCAGGTCTTCAGCCAGGCGTCCAGGTCGCGCTGCTTGAGGATGGTGCTGAATCCCAGCTGTCCGGATTGCTTGCAGAATTTCTCGAAATCCCCATCCAGGTCGGTATATTCAGCTACAAAGACAGGCTTTCCGGCCTGTATGTACGGCAGCATTTCTTCTGCCCAGCCGTAGTAGAAGGCGTCTTCGGTAATGGCGAAATCGAACACCTCCACCAGGTCTTTCACCTGGTCGGGGGCGTTTTTCTGCCCGATCGCCAGGCCGCGCCGATGGCTTTCATCCGCCAGCCACAGGGCGTAGCGCAGCTGGTCGGCGGGTGTCAGAGGGAAGCCGGTGTCGTTGGTAAATATTTCCATGTTATCCGGCTCCACTGCATCGAATCCTTTGGCAGCGCATTCATCCAGGCGCCTGAGCATGATGGGCGCCAGCATATCGATGCGCCGGATATCCAGCCATTTTTCCCCGCTCCAGCCCTCGTACTCCTTGCCCAGCACTTCTGCCGGGAACTGCCCTGCATCAGGTCGCCAGTCTTCATAGGAACCGACGCTGATGTAGCAGATAACACGCGTACCTTTTTTATGGAAAGCTTCTATAACGGAAGGGTCGACCTCCAGGTCGATATCCACCACCTCGGCCTGGATGTCGAGATCCGGCTCTCCTGTCAGCTGCCACTGCCAGCTCAGCCCGGCAGCAGGACGCCACCAGTCACCAGCGGGTGGTGGGGATGGATTGGTCTGGAAGAGTCCAGTGGGTGTCATAATCTCCGACCTCTCAGTTCCGGATTGTACGCAGGCAGCCAGGCTGAATACCAGGATGAGTAGCGCGAACCTACTCGGTATGGCCAAACGCCCTCCGATCCATTCTAAATATTCCATTGCAAGTATATCCACATCAGTAAAGGGACATTTCACCTGTAAAAACTATCAGTGCCAACCGTAGAAGCTAAACTCCCTGGTCTGGACGCCAGGACAGGTCTCCGAGAAGTTTAGCTTCCAGACCGGCTGATCATACACTGTGTTTTTTGAACTGCGGCAGGTAATCCCGGTGTACCTCAAAAAGCTCGTCCGTCATCTGGCGGATCTCGGCCAGGGATAACACCGCCGCGGTCAGCGGGTCGTGGCAGATGGCGCGGTAGACCATGGTCGGGTCGCCTGCCAGGGAAGCCTGGATCGCCATTTCTTCGATTCCGCAGGAAAGTTGGGTCAGCAGGACGCATTCGGGAGGCAGCGCACCTACGTGCAGGGGGTGGAAGCCTGCCCGGTCTACCAGCACCGGCACTTCGACGCAGGCACCTTCAGGCAAATTGCTGACCAGGAAGGTATTGCGGACATTTCCATTAAATTTGAATGGCTCTCCACCCTGCAGGGCGTTGATGATGGCTGCCGCGTATTCATGCCCTCTCCTGAGCTCCCAATCTCTAATCGGTTGTTCCAGCCGTTCTCTCACCTGCTCCTGCCAGGTGGCTTCGTTATGCTGGTATTCTTTCAGGATATAGGCGTGCTCACCCGGATTCCAGCCTGTGCCGTGCGTGCAGTATTTTTCGATCAGGTCGGGTCGCTTGCGGAACCACCAGTTGTACTCGGAGTTGTGCCCGCTCGATTCGGTCACGAAATATCCCAGCGCCAGGTACAACTCGTTGCGCACCTGCTCCGCCTGGTAGATCTCGGGACGCCCGGTGATCGCGTCGTGGATCAGCGGGTAAGCGTCCTTCCCCTTCCAGTTGAACCGCAGATACCACGCCTGGTGGTTGATGCCGGCGCACAGGTAATCGATCTCCTCGAACGGCGCTCCGATCCAATTTGCCAGCATCATGGCAGTGCCCTGCACCGAATGACACAATCCCGTGACATTGATGAAAGACTGCTTCTGGATGGCTGACACCAGCATGGCCATCGGGTTGGTGTAATTCAGCAGGACGGCCTGTGGGCAGTAGCGTTCCATGTCGCGCAAGATGTCCATCATCGGGTTGATTGTCCGCAGGAAGCGGAAGATGCCGCTCGGCCCACGAGTGTCACCCACGTTGATATCCACTCCATATTTCTTGGGGATTTCGATATCGTGCCGCCAGACATCCGTGCTGCCTGCCAGGATGGTAGTCAGAACGACATCGGCGCCTGTGAGCGCCTCCACCCGGTCGAGAGTCGCTTCGACTCGGGCTGGCGCCTGCATCGCCTGCACCAGCCTGCTGACTCCCTTTTCTGCGTATCCCAGGCGCTCGGCGTTGATATCCATCAGGGAGATGGTCGCTCCCTGCAGGCTGGGGAAGGTCAGGATATCGCGGGCCAGCTCGGACGTAAACTCCAGGCTGCCTGCCCCGACAAAAGTGATCTTGGTCATAGTTTTATCCTTTTAATCCACTGAGAGTAATCCCCTGGACGATCCAGCGCTGGACGAGCAAGAAAACTAACAATACAGGAAGGATTACCAGCACTGAGGCTGCCATCGTCAGGTTGGTCTTGTCAACCATCTGGTTGCTGAACCAGGTCAGGATGATCGGCAGCGTGCGCACGTTCTTCTCGGTCAGGACGATTAACGGCCACATGTACGAATTCCAATTGAACATGAAGGTCAGCATCCCAAAGGTGGCCAGAGCCGGGCCAAGCTGGGGCAGGACGATCCGCAAGTAAATGCTGAACTCGCCAGCCCCATCCACGCGTGCTGCGTCGATCAGCTCATCCGGTATCGAAAGGGCGAACTGGCGAAAGAGGAATATCCCGAAGGCGTCGATCGCCGCTGGGATGATCAAACCGAGCAAATTGTTGATCAGGCCGAGTTTTGCCAGGATCAGGTAGCCCGGGATCATTGTCATCTGGTGCGGGATCATCATCAAAGACAGTACGAACCAGAACAGGAACTTTTTACCTTTGAATTCATATTTGGCGAAGATATAGCCGAACAGGGAGCTGGTGAACAGCACCTGTACCACGTTCGCCAGTGCGATGATGGCCGAGTTGCGGTAGAAGGTCGCCAGGGGCAGGTCGGGATCGTCGAGCACACGCTGGTAATTCTCGAGTGTGAATTCCTGGGGGAAAAAGGTCGGTGGAATATGGCGTATCTCGGCCAGTGACTTGAAAGAGCTTAATATCATCCACACGAAAGGCAGCAGGGCAACCAGGCTGAGCGGGACGAGGATGAAATAGGCCAGGTTGATGCGGCGCCTGCGGGATTTGTTGGGAACGGCAGTGGCAGCCATGTTCAATACTCCCACTCGCTGCGCAGCAGGCGGGCCTGAACCAGGGAGATGCTCAAAATCATCAGGAACATCACGATCGAAACTGCCGCCGCCCAGCCCATCTTCTGGAAGCGGAAAGCGTAGTTGTAGATGTTTAAAAGCAAAACCTGGGTCTGGTCATTGGGTCCGCCCTCCGTCATCACCTGGATGATATCGAAGACCTGGAAGGCCGAGATCATGGTCAGGACTGCCGCCAGAAGGATGGTCGGCATCAACAGAGGGATGATGATGCGCGCGAACATTTGCAGCCAGTTGGCGCCGTCCATTACCGCAGCATCCTTGATGCTTTGCGGGATGCCCTGCAGGGCAGCGATAAAAATGACCAGATTGTAGCCCAGGTCCTGCCACAGGTAGGCGATCACCACTGCGAACAATGCCGCCGGTATCCCCCACAATTCCAGGCTGGGGTCTCTCAGCCAGGAGATGCCGATCATCTTCCCTGTGATTTCTCCTATAATGGCATTCAGCAGGCCGCGCTGGGGATGGAATATGAATCCCCACATGATTGCCACACCCACCGACGGCGCCAGCACTGGCAGGAAGAATATGGTGCGGAAGATGCCCTTGGCACGCCCGTGGACCGATTCGATCAAAAAGGCTAATGGCAGCGTGAGCAGTAAATTCAGGGGCACGACCAGCGCGGCGAACATCAGCGTAATTTTGACGGCGGTGTGAAACTGCTGCACTTCCAAAGCTGCAGAATTAGAGAAATCGGTCATATTCTGAAAGTGCTGGACCCCGATGAAGGGGTTATCCCCTCCGAATCCCAGAATCTCACCCATCCGGCGAGGGCTGTAATCAAAGAATGCCAGGGCAACACCCCAGATCATGGGGAACAGAGTCCAGAATGCCAGGTACAGCACCAGTGGAGAAATCGTGCCTGCCAGGAATTTCTTTTCAGCCGAATCGCGGCCGCGGAAAAAACTCGACCAGGATGGTCTTGCCAGTTTTATCATTGGCGTCCCTGGAAAGACCCTGAGGGTTGGCTTCAAACCCTCAGGGTCTTATCCGCAGTCCAATTCTACTTAAAAGATCCCTGCACTTCACTTTCCATCGTTGACAGGGTCTCTTCCACGCTGGCATTGCCCTGCAGGAAATTCAAAACGGTCGGGTAGGTGACCTCGTACCACACGAAATCGCGGTCGGGGAACTGCCCCTCGTACTGGCCAAATTCCAGGATGCCCAGGAAAGGCTTGAAATACGGGAATTCAGCCACCAGGGAGTCTGCATTCGTACCGCTGGTATTTTCTTTAAGAGCAGGCAGGGTGCCGGAGGCCAGGTTGAAAGCCACGGCATTGTCTGCTTCCAGGGTAACGAATTTAACGAAATCCCAGGCTGCCTCCTGTACCTTACTGTTGTTCGATACTGTCAACCCCCAGCCGGATGCCGCCGCAAAGACCGGATCGGTGCCGACGCTGGGCAGCAGCTGGTAAATGGTCACTGCAGCCACCTCCGGGTAGTCGCCGCTGTATTCAGGGATGGCCCACGGACCGACCAACCCCATCGCACTGGTCTCGGCAAAAAATGAGTCACCCACCCAGTTTTCCTCGTCGGTAAACAGCACTGGATCCACAAGGCCTTCATCCACCAGCCTCTTCATCAGATCCAGGGTCTTTATCCCTTCTTCAGTATTGACCGTGTATACCCCATCATTCAGGTACTGGCCGCCATACTGCAGGTACAGGGAGTGGAACATGGTCGCAATCCCGTCCGAGCCGGTGAAGTTCAATCCGGCGCGCGTCATCACGCCGTCCTGTACGATTGCCATCTTCTTTCCATCCTCGATGACTTCATCCCATTCGTCCCAGCCATCCAGGTAATTGGTCGCCCCCACTTCTTCTGCGATCCTGGTATTCAGCAGCACTGCGCCGTATTCGATGTTGTATTCCTGAGGGATACCGTACAGTTTATCCTGGCAGAGATAGCCGCCCACGGGTGCTCCCAGGATTTTTGTATTGGCGTCATCCAGCGTGATCAAGGCGGCGGGCATCTCAGCCAGGTTACCACCCTCGGCATACGAACACACCCATGAGCCGAACATCTGCAGGATATCGGCTTCGGTTTTGGCTGGCAAAGCCGTCTGGAGAGTCTGGATGTAGGTGTCATAATCGAAGGTCTCGAACAGGATTTCCACGTTTGGGTGCGCCAGCGTGTACTCCTCTGCCAGTGCCTGGTAGCCGGCGTTGAAGGAATCGTTCTGGTGCGTCCACACGCGAATTTGTACCTTCTCAGCCGGGGGTACTTCCTCAGCCGCTGTCGGGCTTGCGATTTCTGCTATGTCGGTGCTGACCGGTTCAGCGGTTTGGCCTCCGCCGCACGCGCTAACCAACAGGGCCAACAAAATTACGATCACCATTTTTTTGTTCATTTTTCCTCTCCTTTGGCAGAATATTCTTCGCGTTTGTAAAATAAACCTTTTCCAATACATCCGCAGGCAGGTGAATGCCGTAAATATTCCACCTTCCCTGCCTGGGTTTCTCCTGCGGGTCGTAGCTGAAATACTCATCGTCTGTTTCCAGGAACCGGTAGATGATGCGGTATGCTTCCAGGTCCGGTCCCATGTCGGAGCCAAACAGGATCCGATCGGCGTGCTGCAAGAAGAATTTTCGGGCTGAATAGGGCTGCCGCCCCAATTCACCAATCCGGGCGCTGATATCCACGTAAAAATTCGGGCAGCGCTCAAGCAGCGAGCTGACCCATGCCAGATTTTCTGCATAGCATCCCACGTGTGCGCCGATAAAGATCGTGTTTTGATGCTGCGCTACCAGGCTGGCAAGTCCCTCCAGGATGCTGATAAATGAAGGGAAGGGCGGGCTGAGGAAAGCCCAATCGGGGTGCATCTCGAGCTCCTCCAGGCGTTCGTTGAATTGGTCCTGCGGTTGGAAGAATGCCACCGGGTCGGCGACGTGGATTATAACCGGTAAGCTGAGCTCTCCGGCGGTTTCCCACAGTATTGCGAGCCGCGGGTCATCCACACTCACCAGTTCTTGCTCCTGGTCCTGGACACTCAAACCAAATGCTTTCCAGATTTTCAATCCCTCGGCGCCATGCTGCTGTTGAATCCTGAGCCTGCTTGCTGCCCATTCAGGAAATTTCTCGCCCAGATTTCCCCACTGGGTCCAATTTACCCCGCCAAAGATGTGAAACCTTTCGGGTGCCCGGGATTTAAAATAATCCAGGTGCTCGTGTAGGATCTGTTCTCCCCAGCCCCCATCTAAATCAAAGTACTCGACCACACCTGCCTCGTCCAGCACGTCCAGCAGCTGGGAGAGCGGCTTGCTGTTCCACCCCCCGCCGAAGGATTCTCCGAGGTGGTTGTGCGCGTCGATTACCGGATATCGAGGTCTCTCGATCCGGGTAGTCCTGGTGACAAGCTGGCTCTTCGGCCGGTAATCGCTCAGCAGCATTTCAGCCTGGCAGGTGACCAAATACATACATCGACGTCTGTATAAAACCGGGCATTGTAAAGATAAATCGATGGCTCTAGAATTCCATACGGTACAAAATCACCGTCAGGATTGGAACAAACGGCTTTATTCTGAAATTATATCTTAGCTGCGCTTTGTTAGGTTGTTTTTACCTGTTCAAAAAGTGCCTTTCGTCAGTTGTCTGATGTGCATATTCTGTAATACAATAAAACCACACAATCAGATGTATTTTCTCAACCGGCTGGGGAGTTTTCTCAAAAGATAAAAAGTCTTAATCCATTAAGCTGAATAGAAAACCACAATTTTAGGATTATATCTGAGAAAAATCCGTGGTCATCCGTGAAATCCGTGTACAAAAAAGGAGAAATTGATGTCTGGCGAACCGCGCAAAAAAGTCACTCTCCCCACCTTATTCAAGAAAGCCGCTGACGGCATTCCCATCACCTGGCTGACCTGCTACGACTACCCCACCGCCTTCCTGCAGGAGCAGGCAGGTATCGATATGATCCTGGTGGGCGACAGCCTCGGTATGACCATGCTGGGCTATGAGACTACCCTGCCCGTAACCATGGAAGACATGATCCGCCACAGCCAGGCGGTGCGCCGCGGCGCCCCCAACGTGTTCCTGGTGGGCGATATGCCGTACATGAGCTACCAGCCCAGTGTGGAGTCGGCCATCCGCAATGCGGGACGTTTCATGGCAGAAGCAGCCTGCGATGCCATCAAGCTGGAAGGCGGCGCAGAGATGGCCGACCGCATTGAAGGCATCGTGCACTCTGGCATCCCGGCCATTGGCCACCTGGGATTGACCCCGCAGAGCCTGAGCGCCCTGGGTGGTTTCCGAGTGCAGGGAAAAGGCGCTGCGCAGGCCAAGAAAATTATCGACGCAGCCAAGTCGCTGGAAAACGCCGGGGCCTGCATGATCCTGTTCGAGATGGTGCCCGACCGGGTATGCAAGCTGATCACCGAGCGCGCTGTGGACTGCCTGATCATGAGCCTGGGTTCAGGACCGCATGCCCACGGGCAGCTGCTCATCTATCACGACATGTTTGGCCTGTACCCGCGCTTCAAGCCGCGCATGGCGAAAGTGTTCGGAAATGCCGGTGAGGTGATCCTGAACGGTCTGCAGGGCTATGTCCAGGAGGTCACTTCCGGGACATTCCCGCAGCCGGAAAACTGGTTTGGCATGAAAGACGAAGAATATTCCGAGCTGCTCGACCTGTTGAAATAAAAACCGGTACACAGATTTGAAGTGTTAAAAGGAGAAGAAAGAATTTGTACACGGATTTAACGGATCAAACGGATAATAACAGATTGATCAGGAAAAATTAATTGACTAAAAGTCCTGGCTCCATAAATTGCGTGGTTGGAACAAAACTATCTTCTCGATATCTTCTTGAAAATATTAGTAGAAATCCGTGTAAATCCGTTAAATCCGTGTAATCCGCGTGCAGTTCTCTTAACTAAAAAAGGAGCTTATGAATGGACGAGAATCTACGCCAGCTGCTAAAAATTCCTTACGACCGCCTGGATGACATCAACGCCGTTCTCCTTAATCCGGATATGCAGGTCATCAACAACCTCCTGGAAGTGGTTGGAAAATACGGCACACCTGAAGAGATCAACCATAAGGCCGAGCAGGCCCGCCAGCTGCCCAACCTGCTGGAAAAAGTCAGGGCTGCCCACCCGGAATACCTGCAGGATTTGCGCTGGCTCGAGCAGCAGCGCGACCACCAGACGTTCATCAGCATCCCCGCCTACCGCCGGAAAGTGTTGGGAGACCGGGCTGACTCCATGCGCTTCGCCGATGATTTCGCTGTCACCCTGGAAATCAGCGCCTGCCAGTATTTTCCCTATATAAATGAAATAGCCAGGCGTTCCATCGCTGAAGGTAAGCTGATGCCGGGTCGCTTTATCAAGGTTCGTAAAATGAAAGAACAGGAAGCGGACGGCGATCTGCCGGCTATCGCCGCTGCCATGCAGATCATCGGCGCCAGCTACGTGGATACCCTCGACACCAAGGGCACCGACGGCTCGAATGTCCACCTGGGTGGTCCGGCTACCATCACCGGTTATTTTGGCGGCATCGGGCAGCCCAACCAGTATCCGCTCAAATGGGTAGACGAATTCCTGTACTACTATACCAATTACGGTGTGCGCCAGGTACTGAACATCAATCCCGGCACCGTCCTGGTCGGATACCTGCTTTACCGCCTGGGTGTCGATATCGAATTCAAGATCTCGGTCTTCATGGGCAACGACAATCCCTACGCCGGTTTATGGACACTGCTGGGTGCCAAACTGTTCTCGCGCGACGACGGAACCTCGCCGCTGATCGGTTTCAACTGGAGCAATTCAATCAATAATGAGACCATGGAATTGACGGCCCAGTTCCGCAAACAGCTGGGGTTCGAAGAGGTAGTGCGCTTCGAGCACCACATCGTCGAAACCTACAAGAGCATCGTCCGCCAGCCTTACAACCGCCGGCAGGAGCTGGTGGAGCTCGCCGACCACGTCGCCAACATCTCCGCCAAGCACGAGGGCGGCGATCCGGAGGTCGACGAGCAGCGTCAGCATCCCTCAGACATCCTGGATTATTTCCGCGATAAGAGCGAAGTCATTGCCTCCGGTGATTGGGAAAACCTGGAACAAAACTTCATCGACAAGTGGGATTCGGTCAACCGCACAGCCTGGGCGCTGACGGAGGGGGGGCTGGCGTTTGTGGCAGCAGGTGAATTGCATAGTATACAGTAAACTGGAGTTCCCATGATCCCCACACGCATGCACACCTTCCTTCAACAGGCCATTCCCGAGCTGGCGTGGAACAAGAGACTCGTCAAAGACGACGGGCGCTGCTACCTTGAATTTTCAGCGCTGGATATCGACAGCCTGCGCAGCCTGGGGATCGAGGTCGATAATCTCGGACCGCGCAGCGTCATCTGCATGTGGGACGAGAATTCACCACTGGAAGTCGGCGGATACCTGGTAGTCGACAACCTGGCCATGGGCCAGCCGGCGATGGGAGGCATCCGCATGCTGCCGGACGTTACACCGCAAACGATTCACAACCTGGCGCGCGGTATGACCCTCAAGAATGCCGCCGCCAACCTGCCGTACGGCGGTGGAAAAGCCGGCATCGTGGCGGAACGCAGCCTGACACCCGCCGAGCATTCCGAAGTGGTGCGCCTGTTTGCGGGCCTGCTTTACCGCTATCATTCCGTTTACCTGCCCGGCCCGGATGTGGGTACCAACGACGCGGATATGAAGACAGTCGCCATCGAAAACGGCCTGGACAATGCCCTTTCCAAGCCCGGTGAGATGGGCGGCGTGCAGATCGACCAGCTGGGGGCAGCCGCGGCAGGTCTGGTGATCGCCTTGCAGGCCTTGCTGGAAGAGATGCCGCGCCTGAAGGTCCTGCCGCAGTTTTCCAGCCTGGAAATGCCGGGATCGGACGGCATAACGGTCATCATCCAGGGTTACGGGGCAGTCGGCGCACACGCCTCACGCATGCTGTGCGAACGGCTGGCTGGAGCGCAGGTGCTGGGTATCAGCGACGCTCTGGGCAGCCTCTTTGATCCCCAGGGGCTGCCGGTCGAGCGCCTGTTCCGCCTGTGGCAAAAGCGCGGCCTGGTGACGCGCGATTACTTCATCGAGCACCTGCTCCAGGGCCAGTGGGGAGTATCGCACACCAAGTATTCCAGCGCGCCCAACGACCTGCTGCGTGAATCCTGCTTCTGCCTGGTCCCGGCTTCGCCGGTCGCCAATTACCTGGATGTGGACGAGGGCAGCCAACCGGCTGTGACGGTGGCGGAAATGGGAAAGTGGGCGGTGATCATAGAAGGCGCCAACACCTATTCGCCCGACCGGGGACGTAAAACCGCCCGCCAGCGCATGGAGCGGCAGGTTTACCGCGAGCGGGGCGTATTGATTGCCACGGATTACCTGGTGAATTCTGGTGGAGTCATCTACGCTTCCCAGGAGCACCTGATCCGCACTCCCGCGCACCTGCGCATCCCGGACCAGCTGCTGGGTGACCGCCCGGCGGTGGACGCCTGGCTGGTGGAGCATGCCCGCGAACTGGATGAGCTATCGCAGCGACGCTGCCAGGCTGCGGAGGCCTACTGCGAGCGGGTGATCCGCCGCAACATGCGCGAGCTGGTCGATTTACTGGTATCCGACGCCGATATGCTGCCCTGCGAAGCCGCCGAACATATCAGCATCCAACGCGTCGTCCGGCATGAAGCCGGCCGCACGGCTGCGGATTTGATGGAAGACATGCCGACCATTTCTGTGACCCAAACCGTGCGCGAGGCCGCCAGCCTGCTGGTGGAAAGCAACAGCCCGATCCTGGCTGTGCTCTCGCCGGGCGGGGAGCTGGTGGGCGTGCTTACCGATTGGGACGTCACGCAGGCTGCAGCCCGTGGTGCCGCGCTGCAAGACTGCCTGGAAACGATCATGAGCAGCCAGGTGGTATCCGCTTCTCCGGGTGATACGATCCTCGAGCTGATCCGCAAGCTGGAAGGGCATGGTATCTCAGCCATGCCGGTGGTGGAAGGCGGCTGTGTCCAGGGGATGGTCAGCGCCGACCTGCTGGCGCGGCAGTCGCTGGCAAGGCTGCTGCTCTCACAAATTGATTAAACTTTATGGAATTGAACTTTCTTTAGCTGCGCTGGTCCTGGTTGCAGTCGCCGCCTGCCAGGCTGGACGGGTTTTGCCTGAGCCTGCCATCTCACCCGTCGTCCTGCCGTCTCTTCCTGCTGCGATAATTGCGACGCCTCATGTGGTCAGACTGCTGACGGCTACTCCAGTTGAGACCGGGGTCTTCACCAATCCGCCGCAGCTAATCGTGACCCAGGTCCCAACACACACGCAAGTCCCTACCGGCGTGATCGATGACAGTGAGTCCCCGCTCATAGAGCCTTACTTAATTGAAGTGGTCAGGAGCGCAATCAACACCCGTGTACAGGTCGGATTTAAATTCCATCATGGCATCATAATCAGGCCAGGTCTGTTCGCTGAAATCTACGACGCCCGGTTGTTCGACCAGGAGGGAGGCGAAATTCCATTGCAGAGTACCACCAGACTCCAGCCTGGCCTGGCGGAAGCAGAATTCGCTGCGTTAAACGCCGGCGTGGAGGAATTATCGCTGCAGCTGGAATACTCCCTGCGCGGCTTGCCAGCTGATGACCCCCTGGTCATCGACCTGGCAGGGCGTTCGGTGAGTGAAAGCTGGCCTATCCTCGCGCAGGTTAAGTTCGGTGATCTTCTGGTGCAGCTGCAATCTGCCAGCCTGTCGATTAATGAAAGCGGAGCGCCGCCCGATGCAATGAAATCGCTTCAATTGGAGCTGAGAGGAAAGAATGCCAGTTGGCATGACGCGCAGCTCATCTGCCTGAATATTATGCCTGCATCACCACTTAGTGAATATGAAACCGTATGCGGACAGGAACCCGGTGGAATCATGACTGCGGTCACACTTGGACAGCCTGTAGATCTCACAGCGCCCCTGCCAGTGATACCCGAGTCTGTGCAATTTCAGGTAACTGGCGATTTCTTAGTACTGAAGCCCTGGGAAACCACCTGGACCGTGAAGTAAACCAATAGCCTAGAAGCTAAACTTTTGGAAAAAGTTTAGCTTCTAAGCCACAGGAAACTATCTTTGCACTTACTTAATTTGGCACGATCAGCTGCACCTGGCTGGGATGCCCCGGCTCGATCTGCAGGGTGGAGTGCTCGATGCCGAAGCGCTCGTTCAACCGCCGGTTCATTTCCATCAGCATTAATCCCTGACCCATCCTGGCATCTCGATCCATCACGATATGTGCGCTGAGTGACACCTGTCCCGAGCACAGGCTCCACACGTGCAGGTCGTGCACCTCGTGCACGCCGGGGACTTCCGCCAGCGCCTGCCCGATCTCGCTCACCTTAATGCCTTCCGGCGTGCCTTCGATCAGGATATGCAGGGCGCGTCGCACCAGGCGTCCCGATCCCAAGAGGATCATCAGGCCGATCAGCACGCTGATCAGTGGGTCGAACCAGGTCATGCCGGTCAAGTATATCAACCCTGCGGCTGCGATCACTCCCACCGAAGACAGCGCGTCACCCACCACGTGCAGGAAAGCCGAGCGCATATTCAGGTCTTCGTGGCGGTGGGTGGCAGGCCCGTGCCGGTGGCTTTCACCGCGCAAGGTCAGAGCTACATAGACATTGGCTGCCAGTCCGACCACTGCGATCACCAACATCGGCACGGATTTTACGGGTTCAGGATCGATCCAGCGTTGCACGGCTTCCCACAGGATGTATCCCGCCACCACGATCAGCGTCACCCCGTTCGCCAGGGCTGCCAGCACCTCCACGCGGTGATAGCCGAAGGTGTGCCGCTCATCAGCCGGGCGGGCTGAGACCCGCAGTGCCAGGTAGCTGAGCAGCAATGCGAAGACATCCAGGAAGACGTGCGCTGCGTCGGACATCAGCGCCAGGCTGCCCGTCCACCAGCCTCCCAGCAGCTCTGCCAGAAAGATGAAACCGGTGATCAAGATGGCAATCACCAGGCGTTTTTCAGTGTACGGGTTGTGGTGGCTTTGCATCTTCCTCTTCTGTAGCCGAAATCGCCGAAACTGTAGCCGAGATCGCCGATCTCGGTTACAACATCACCGAGCCTGCAGCCGGGATCACAGATTCCGGTTACAACATTCGCTGAGCCTGCAGCCGGGATCACCGATCCCGGTTACAACTCGGTTACAAATGCACCGGCTTTCCCGTCCTGGCTGATTCAAACAGCGCCAGGACCGTTCGCATGTGGTTGCGCGTCTCCTCCAGGCTCACCAGCTGCTGCGCACCGTCCAGGATGGCAGCATGCATGTCTTCGACTTCGCCGGCATACAGCTCCTTCTTCGGTGCGCGGATTCTTTCTTGAGCACCCTCGTTGGGTGTGAAGAACATCCGCGAATCTTCATTTATCTGGTTGAAGGGGCGGTTAAGCTCCAGAGTCCCCTCGGAACCGGTGATTTCGATGACCTGGTGGTAGGGTGTCAGAATTGAGCTGGAGATCTGCGCCATCTTGCCGGAAGCGTAGAGCAGTATGCCGCTGAAGGTTAAATCGACGCCGGTTTTCCCGACTTCCTGCATCCCGAATACTTCTACCGGCGCGGAGCCGAAGACGAACTGGGCATAGCTGACCGGATAACCTCCCACGTCCCACAGGCTACCGCCGCCGTATTCAGGCACCAGCCGCACATCCTCAGTGGCATCCAGCCGGAAGGAGAATTTGCCGCGCACCTGGTTGATAACGCCCAGCTTATTCGATTGGAGCAGTTCCTTGACAAGCAGGGTCTGTGGGTGATGGCGGTACATCAATGCTTCTGCCAGCACGCGCTGGTTCTGCAGGCTGGCAGCGATCATCGCATCCACCTCCTGCAGGCTGGTGGCAAAGGGTTTCTCACAAAGTACGTGCAGCCCTGCCTGCAGCGCCTTGATGCTCCATTCGGCGTGCAGGTGGTTGGGCAAACCGATATAGACTGCGTCGATTTCTCCCGATTCGAGCATTGCCTGGTACGAGCCGAACGCCAGTGGAATATCCCAGCGCTTTGCGTATTCCTGGGCTGTTTGCTGGTCGCGGCTGGCGACTGCCGCCAGCTGGCCGCGCTGCGACTTCCGAATGACTGGTATCAGGTGGCGGTTGATACGTGCGGTGGAAAGCAATCCCCAGCGGATCTTTTTCATCATGTTCTCCTATTAGCAGTAAATTCCAGATATTTCTCAACTTCCGATACACCTGTCAGCCATTTCCTTCGGTCGGGTACCCTGCAGCCTTCCATTCCTGGATCCCACCCTCCAGGCAGTATACATTCTCGAATCCGGCCTCCGCCAGGATTTTCTGACCTTCCTGGCTGCGTTTGCCAACCAGGCACACGGCAACAATCTCATTGTCCGTCGGCAGCTCGGCCAGGCGGGCAGGCAGTTCATCCAATGCGATCAGGGTGGAGTTGGGAATGTGGATCTCATCCCATTCCGCTTGGCTGCGTACATCCAGGAAGAATGCGCCGGATTGGTATTTCTCATACGCCTGGCTGGCCGGGATTTGAACTTCCACCGGGGCAGGTTCAGCCAGTACCAGCAGGTATGACACAATAGCGATCACCACCAGGATAGCTGCCCCCCCCAGCGCATACCACAGCCACGGCCTGGAGGCTGTGCTTTTCTTTTTCGTTTTAATCGACTTGCGGTTATCTATACTTGTTTTTTTGGGGTTTGCAGTTTGTCCGCTGCCAGAAGTGCCTGGTTTTCGGTGCGTTTTCTTTTTGCTCATGCTAAGTGGCTCCCTGTTTTCCTTGTATTATAATGGTTGATTATGATTGGGGCCATTAACAAGGCGAGTTACAATGACGTTCGATCTTAGGCTCTGCCGGGTAGGACCCTGGCCGGTGAA
>Ga0209254_10000227_pt1 | contig 41412 bp, 39 predicted proteins | sample FrelakmetDIP11DI_FD_187148 | JGI IMG/M metagenome (GOLD analysis project Ga0209254, IMG submission 187148) | Freshwater lake sediment microbial communities from the University of Notre Dame, USA, for methane emissions studies - DIP11 DI (SPAdes)... | ecosystem: Environmental > Aquatic >... | reverse complement strand
CTGTCAGGGGATCACTCGGCATTCTCGGCGCGATGGGTGCCGACGATCTGCGGCCGCGGCCGGACCGGCGCTATGCCGACAACATGCCGTTCGGCTCATCGAATGCGGAAGAGCGGCTGTCGTTGTTGCAGCAGGAGAATCTCGAATGTGCGTTGTTGTATCCGACGATCGGGTTGTTGTGGGAAGTTGAACTACAGGATCCGGAACTGAGCCTCGCCTATGCGCGCGCCTACAATCGCTGGATTGCGGACTTCTGCCGGCACTCGCACGGGCGTCTGGTGCCGATTGCACAACTGACGTTGCTCGATCCGGCGGGATCGGCCGTCGAATTGGAACGCGCCGTCAGGGACGGCTGCAAAGGCGGCTGGGTGAATCCGTTCAATCACCGGCGCGTCATTCACGGCGATCCAAAACACGACGTGCTGTTCGCCAAGTGTTGTGAACTCGATGTCCCGCTCGCGATTCATCCAACGTTTACTCCGCATGCTGCCGCTGCGGGAATATTCGACTGGCCGTATCAAGGCCGCGCGTGGGGCGAGGCGATCTGGCTGCGTAGTATCGTGCAGCAGGCGCTGATTTCGTTCTTCTCGCTCGGCACGCTGGAACGGTTCCCGAGCCTGCGGCTCGGCGTGCTGGAGGCCGGTTCCGGCTGGATCGGCGCCATGCTCGATCGGCTCGACGCGTTCAGCGAGTCGTTGAATCTGGCGGGCAAACGCCAGAGTGCAACCGAACTGTTTCGTCGGCAGTGTTTTATCTCCGGTGACCCCGACGAAACCGCGGCGCCGCACATCATCGACCACGTCGGTGCCGATTGTTTTATGTGGGCGACCGACTATCCGCATCCCGATCACCCGCACACCTGGGTCGATGATCTGACGCGTTACGCACAGGTGCTGAGCCCGACGACGCGGGCGAAGGTGCTTGGCGACAACGTCAAGCGAATTTATCGCCTCGACTATACGGGCTAGCCACGATGAATCTGGAACTGCGGGGCAAAGTGGTGTTTGTGGCCGGCGCCAGCCGCGGCATCGGCTTTGGAATCGCGCGTGGATTTCTGGAAGAGGGCGCCGCGGTTGCAATTACCGGACGCGATCCGACCGTGCTCGCTGCAGCCGAGCAGACGCTGCGCTCCACGATGCCCGATGCGCTTTTGCGTGCGTACACCGGCGATATGACGGTGACGGCCGATCTGACGAGCGCACTGGAGCGCACCGAGTCCGCGCTGGGGCCGGTCGACATCGTGATCGCCAATGTCGGCGGCGGCGATCAGGCGATCGGGTATCGCTTCGATGACGCTCAGTGGGACGCCGTCATTCAGGAGAACCTGACCGGTTCGGTGAGGCTGATGCGCGAAGCGATCCGCTGCTTTCACGCGCGGCCCGAAGCCGATCGGCCGGGTTGCAACATCGTCGCGGTATCCTCGATCGCCGGCGTCGATGCGATGGGTACAATGCTCGCGTACGGCGCCAGCAAGGCGGCGCTGAATCATTTCGTGAAAAATCTGGCGAAGGAAGTGGGCCACGCCGGTATCCGCGTCAACGCCATCGCACCGGGCAACATCCTGTTCCCCGGCGGCAGTTGGGAAAAGGCGGCGGCCGCGTCCTCCGGCGTGCAGAAATGGATTGAACGCGACGTTGCGCTGCGGCGTTTTGGCAGCGTGCGCGAGATTGCCGACACGGTGCTGTTCGTTGCGAGTCCGCGTGCGGCGTTCATGACCGGGGAATGCGTCGTCGTCGATGGCGGCCAGGTCAAATAGCTGACAAGCCATCGATGGCGCGGAGCCCCGAAAACTCAGAGTCAGCGGCGTTTTTCAAGCTTTCGTGTTGCGGCCTGCATTTTTGCAGCGCGTGTTTGTGCACCACGTTTCGTTTTCCACAGTTTCTGCAGACGCACCTGCTGCGCGATGACCTTGTCGTGCAAGCGATCGGCGCTGGCCGGCGTCGCCATCGACGCGAGCGACAACGCGAAGCCGTAGTGCGCCCAGGCTTCGAGTTCCGGCAGCGATAGTTCGCCGGACACCCACTCCAGAATCGCCGAAAAAAACGTACGGCCCAGGTTGATCGCAAAGGCATCGGGCTCGACTTCGTCCGACAGCAGGCCGGCATTGATCGCATCCTGTACCAAGCCCTTCCACATTGCATGGCGCGGCCCGCCGAACATCGAGCGGAATTCCCGACCGCCGTCGTTGTATACCGCGAACAGCACAGCGCGATAAAAGCTCGGTTCGGTTGAATAGAGCTTGGTGGCGAGAGATACGGCCTTGAAAAACACGTCGAGTTCGTCGGCGCGCAGTTTTGCGAGGCGCGTCTGGTAAGCCTCGAGGTCGGCATCGAGCACCGCGAACATGACGGTTTGCTTCGAGCCGAACAGGTTGTAAGGGGTCGCGATACTGACGCCGGCTTGCTCGGCCAGGGCGCGCATTGAAAAGCCGGTATCGCCGGTTTTCTGCACCAATGTACGCGCGGCCCGAACGATCCGGCGTCGCCGCGTATCTTTCGCCTGTTCGCGATTGCTCACCGGGGTTTCGAAGCCGCCGCGTTGCGGGTTAGGCGACGCTGCGCATTCCTTTCAGCTTTGCCACTTCCTGACGCAGTTCGGCGACGCAGGCTTTCAACTCCGCAAGCTCAGAGGTGGTCGTTGTCGACATGCCGCAGACGCGGTCGTACTCGGCCCGCAGCCGGCGTCCACTATCACGTTCCTCGGCGATGTAGCGCCCGAGCAATTCGCCGGTTTGTGGATCGATCGTCGTGTCGTTGAAAAAACTCATGAACGGATCCTTGCGTTCTTCGCTGCCGCGGCGGCCCTGCAGCCGCGCGACTTTATCGGCGTCGCTGAGCGAGGATTCGACACACGCGACGAGACCGTCGAAATCCTTGAACACCGGGTAGGCGGCGTCTTCGCATACGGCATGCCCGAGTTCGCACATACGTTTGGTGAATGCCATCGCGTGTTCGCCTTCGCGAATTGCAACAAAGCGCAGCACTTTTGCCAGCGCCTCATCCGTGGTCGTCGATGCCCACGCATCGAGCAGCTTCTGGCCTTTGCATTCGTTGACCGCGATCGAGTTCAGCAGCGGCAGATACGTGGGTTCGTTCATCGTCACGCTCCGGTACGAGAATCGGGTTGACGGCCAACATATGCCAGCCTATAAGACAAAGCCAAGAAATTTTTATAACGCATTGCAATCTGGTTCAATCGCCTCTTTGCGCAGGATGAGTTTCGTGAGTCTTACCCGTCAGCGTGTCTTCGTCACCCCGGAACCGGACGAAACTTTTGTACAGCTCATTGCACGCGTAATGCCGGAGGCCGACGCCGACAGCGCGTTGGAAAAGCTGAAGAGCTGGAACCTGCACATTTTTCTGCGGCGTCCTTCGGGTGTGTTGCTCGGCAGCGACATCGTCTTCGTCGAGCCGCCGCGCTGAAGTCACCCAGCGACACGGGTGCGATTATTGTCGGTGCGCAGATCAGTGCCGGCCATGATGGCAATGCCGATCTGATCGTCAGCCTGCGTTACGACGACGGACAGGTGGCGCGAGTGACGCTCGACACCGAAGCGGGGCTGCGGCTGATGCACAACTGCGGGGCGACCCAACTTGCGGAACTCACAGGCCATTCGTGGCGCGGGATACTGGAGGGAATGACATGTTCGATCTGATCATCAAGGGCGGCACCGTCGTGGATGGCAGCGGTCGCGCCGCGTATCACGCGGACGTAGGTGTCAGTGCCGGCGTCATTGCGGCGATTGGCGCGCTCGGCACGGATGCGCGCGCGCTGGTCGACGCGACCGATCGTGTCGTCGCACCCGGATTCATCGATCCGCATACACACTTCGACGTGCAGCTGTTGTGGGACGGCGCCGCGCGTCCGGCGATCGAGCACGGCATCACGACGGTCGTTCCCGGCAACTGTTCATTGTCGCTGGCGCCGCTGAAGGCCGCCGATCGGCGCGCGCTGGTCGGCATGTTTCAACAGATCGAGGAGTTGCCGCCGGCGGCATTCACCGACGCGTTCGAATGGTCGTGGGAAAGCTTCGGTGGTTACGTCGACGCACTACAGCGTTCGCTCGCGCTGAACGTCGCGCCGCTGGTCGGGCACAGCGTGATCCGGTTGTGGGTGATGGGGGATGCCGCGCAGCAACGCTCGGCGAATACCGCAGAGATCGCCGCGATGCAACAGTTGTTGCGCGAGTGTCTCGATGCCGGCGCTGTGGGATTGAGCACCAGTTTTGTCGATGTCGACGAACGCTTGCATCCGGTGCCGAGCCGCTACGCGTATCGCGCGGAACTCGATGGGCTGGCGAAAGTGCTCGGTGAGTACGGCCGCATGCTGCAGGTCGTGCCAGAGTTTTATGCGACGGACTTGACGATCGCGCGCATCGACCAACTGGCCGAGCTGTCGTTGAAGCACAACATCCCGACGACGTTTTCGCCGCTGTTCGATTCGGCGGCGACACCGGACAACGTGCCGCGCACGATGGCGCGCGTCGAAGAACAGTTCGCGCGCGGCGCCCGTGTGTGGCCGCAGGTCCAAACGCGACCGATCGACATCAGTTTTTCGTTCGAACGTCCCAGCCTTTTTTTCGCACGCTTTCCAAGCTGGTACCGCGTCATGCGATTGCCGCGCGATGAACGGATCGCGGCGCTGCGTGATGCGGCGAATGTCGAGCGCATGGTCAACGAAACCGGCGCCGATGGCGGTCGCGCATTCTTGGGCAAATTGCGCGTGCGCGGCGGCGAGGGTGCACCGGACGACCTCGTCGGCCGGACGCTCCAAGACATCGCCGATGCACGCGGTGAATCCGCCGCGCGCTGCCTGATCAACGTCTCGCTCGAACATGATCTGCTGGTGCCGTTTGTTGCCGCCAACGTCGGTCATCAGGACGCGGCTCGAGTCGGCCCGCTGCTGGCGCATCCGTTGGTGCACATCGGTGCCAGCGACGGCGGCGCGCACGTCACGTCGTTCGCGACGTACGGTGACACCGGGTTTCTGTTCAGCCGCTACGTTCGCCAGACGGGTCATTTGAGTCTCGAGCAGGCCGTGAAGAAGATCACTGCGGATACGGCGGAAATCTGGGGTCTGAAGAATCGGGGCTCGATCAAGCAGGGTTATGCGGCTGATGTCGTCGTGTTCGATGCGCAGCGTATCGATCGCGGCGATGAACATGCGGTATTCGATATGCCCGGCCGCGGCATGCGCTATGTGCGCGATGGCGTCGGCGTCGATACCGTCGTCGTTAACGGGGCAGTCGCGTATCGCGATCAGACTTATACCGGCTCGTTGACCGGCACCGTGTGTACTTGAAGGGGCGCTATTCGAATGACAAACACCTATGACGTTCGCCATCGCCTCGTAGCCAGCAACGGCATCCGGCTGCATGTCGCCGAATGTGGTACGGGTCCCACCGTGTTGATGATCCACGGGTTTCCGGAGTCCTGGTATTCGTGGCGCGATCAGCTGCCGGCATTGGCCGCGGCGGGTTACCACGCGGTCGCGCTCGACGTGCGTGGTTACGGCCGCTCGTCGAAGCCGAGCACGGTGCCTGACTACCGCATGGTGAAGAAGGTCGGTGACATCGTCGGTCTTGTCGGTGAACTCGGTGGTGGACCGGTGACGGTGGTCGGTCACGACTGGGGCGCGCCGATTGCGTGGATGAGTGCACTGTTGCGCCCGGATCTGTTTCGCGGCGTAGCGGGATTGTCGGTGCCATACGCGCCGCCGGCACCGTCGACCGGGTCGCGGCCGACGCAGCGCATGCGTGCGATGGCGGGTGCCGATGAGTTCTACGTCGAGTATTTCCAGGAACCGGGGCGCGCCGAAGCCGAGATCGAGGAAAACGTGCGCCGGTGGCTGTTGGGGTTTTACTGGTGCGCGTCCGGCGACGTGCGTAACGGTCCCAACATTTCGATCGTGTCGCGCGGGCAGAAACTGAGCGACAAATTCGTCTACCCGGAAACGATGCCGCACTGGTTGTCGGAAGCCGACCTCGACGTCTACGCGCGCGAGTTCGAGTATTCGGGATTTTTCGGGCCGCTATCGAGGTATCGCAACGTCGACCGCGACTGGGAAGACCTGTCGGGATTTGCCGATCGGCCGATCACGATCCCGGCGCTGTTCATCGGCGGTTCCAGGGACGGTCCGACGATATGGGGCGCGCCGGCCATACAACGCTTCCCGCAGACGCTGCCGAAATTGTTCCGCAGCGAGATCATCGAAGGGGCGGGCCATTGGATCCAGCAGGAAGCCGCGCCGCGCACGAATGAATTGTTGATCGAATTTCTCGGCGCGATTCATTGAGACCGGCGTCGCGCGGTCGGGCCTGCGACATCGTTTTCTGGTTCCGATCGAGCATCAGGATTCTGCCGCAGGTTCAACCATCCACGCTTCGGCCGCGGCGCGTTCGCGAAAGACCTTCAGCACATTCATCGACTGGGACTGCAGCAGTTCGTACATGCGCGACAGGCCGAACGGTAGATCCCCCGGCGCCACTACGGCCACTTTCACCGGGCTGCCGCGTTTGGTGAATTCCTCGGTGACGCCCGACAGGCGACGGATATCGTCTGCCGTCACGTCGATTGCCTCGACCAGCGTCGTGTCGAAGATCTCGTTGAGGTTACTTCTGAAGTCCGGATGGCGGCGCAACCGGCCGTAATAATCGATGAGGTCGTCGCCGGTCACGCGACCCGATGCCGCGGTTTGGATCAGCCCCTTGTCCTTTTCAATTGTCACCCGAATCGGCATGCCGAACGCGCGCTACTGTTTGAGACGTCTGGAAATGCTGCCGCGGTCGCGTACGAATCTCAATGGGAAGCCGCGTCGCGTGCGCGAGTGGATACCCAGGCTTCGGCGGCCGCTCGATCCCGAAAAACCTTTACCGAACTCGGCGAGGCATTTTTCAGCGTTTCGTACATCCGTGACAGGCCGAACGCGAGATCGCCGGGCGCGACGATTGCGACGTTCAGCGGCGGATCGAGTTGGGTGAACTGTTCGTTGACCGTCGACAGACGGCTGACGTCGTCGAAATCGAGATCGAATCCCTCGCTGGGAGTGGTGTCGAAAATGATGCTCAAGTCGTCGGCGAAATCCGGATGACTGCGCAGGCGGTGGTAATAGTCGATTAGGTCGGCGTACCTGACACGGCCGGAAGCCGTCGTCTGGATCCATCGCTTGTCCATGTCGATGTCGAAGCGGATCGGCACGGGTCGAGTCCTCCGGGAAGCGTCCATGGGTCGATCCGGATCGACCCATGGACGTCACGCTAGCACGACAACGCGCGACCTTGCATCGCCGCCAGCACCGAGCCCTGACGAGGGGCGTGTGGTCAAGCTTCTGCGTCACTCACCGACTCGTGTATAACTCACCCTCCAGCCGATACCACCGAGCCAGCATGCCCGCCAAGAAAACGAAGGTCGCTTCGAAAAGAACCGTTCGACCGAAGCCCAAGCAGACAGTGCAATACGTCTACGCCTTCGGGAAGAAGACCGATGGGGGCAGATCCATGCGGGATCTGCTCGGCGGGAAGGGCGCGAACCTCGCGGAAATGGCCGCGATCGGGCTGCCGGTTCCCCCGGGCTTCACGATCAGCACCGAGGTGTGCAGCTACTTTTACGACAATCATCGGCGCTATCCCGCCACTCTGACGAGTGATGTCGAGGCAGCGATCGTCGACGTTGAACAACAGCAACACAAAGGCTTTGGCGAGCGCGACAACCCGCTGCTGTTGTCGGTGCGCTCCGGCGCGCGCGAATCGATGCCCGGCATGATGGATACGATCCTCAACCTGGGTCTGAACGACGCAACCGTCGAAGGCCTCGCGGAGCGCTCCGGGAATTCACGCTTCGCGTACGACTGCTATCGACGCTTCATTCAGATGTACGGCGACGTGGTGATGGGCATCCAACCGGCGAATCAGGAGTCGCACGATCCGTTCGATGCGCTGATGGATGCGTTGAAGGCGGAACTCGGCAAAACCCACGACACGGATCTGACTGCCGCTGATCTGAAAGAACTGGTGAAGCGCTACAAGCGCCTGATCAAGACGCGGACCCGTAAGGAATTTCCGCAGAACGTCTACGAACAATTGTGGGGCTCGATCGGTGCCGTGTTCGGTTCATGGAAGAACGAACGCGCGATCATCTACCGCCAACGCTATGCAATTCCGAGCGAGTGGGGTACCGCGGTCAACGTTCAGGCAATGGTATTCGGCAACATGGGTGATGACTGCGCCACCGGCGTTGCCTTCACGCGCGATCCCGCGAACGGTGAGAAGGTCATCTATGGCGAATACCTCGTCAATGCGCAGGGTGAAGACGTCGTCGCCGGCGTGCGTACGCCCAAACAGATTGCCGAGATGGCCAACGAGATGCCGGAGAGCTACAAGGAACTGCAGCGCGTGCGTGCGAAGCTCGAAAAGCACTTCCGCGACATGCAGGACCTCGAGTTCACCATCGAGAACGGCCGCCTGTTCATCCTGCAGACGCGCAACGGCAAGCGCACCGGCGTCGCCGCGATCCGCATCGCGGTCGAGATGACCGCAGAAAAGCTGATGGATCAGCGCACGGCGCTGCTGAAGATTCCGGCGGAGTCGATTGACTCGTTGCTGGTACCGGTGTTCGACCCGCGTGCGCAGAAAGCCGCACGTCTGATCGGTCAGGGTCTGCCTGCAGGTCCCGGCGCGGCGTCGGGACTGATCGTATTCACCGCTGCGGCGGCCGAACAGGAGTCCAAGCGCGGCAATCGGGTCGTGCTGTGCCGCATGGAAACCTCACCGGATGACTTGAAGGGAATGTTGTATTCGCAGGGTATTCTGACATCGCGCGGCGGTGTGTCGTCACACGCAGCGCTCGTAGCGCGACAACTCGGTAAGGTGTGTGTATGCGGCGCGACCAATGTCCTGATCCATTATGAAAAGAAGACGCTGACGGCCGGCGGCGTCGTGCTGAAGGAAGGCGACTACATATCGCTCGATGGATCGACCGGTGAGATCTATGCGGGACCGATCGAAAGTGCCGACTCCGAAGTGAAACGAGTGCTCAACGGCACCCTGAAGCCTGCGCAGAGTTACACCTATCGATTGTTCGAAACGGTCATGACATGGGCCGACAAATACCGGCGCCTGGTGATACGCACCAACGCCGACACGCCTGCCATGGCGCAACAGGCGGTGGCCTACGGTGCCGAAGGCATCGGCTTGTGCCGCACCGAGCACATGTTCTTCGAAGGCGATCGCATCGACTATATGCGCCAGATGATTCTTGCGGCCGACGAAGTGCAGCGCCGTGGTGCATTGAAGATGTTGTTGCCGTTTCAGAAAAAAGACTTTGCTGGCTTGTTCAAAGCGATGGATGGTCGGCCGGTGACGATCCGGCTGCTCGATCCGCCACTACATGAATTTCTGCCGCATGACGACGGGGTCCGACGCAAGCTCGCGATCAAGCTCGGTGTATCAGCGGAATTTATCCTCGACCGGATTCGCGCGCTGCACGAAGAGAACCCGATGCTCGGCTGTCGCGGCTGCCGCCTCGGGATTCTGTATCCGGAAATCACCGAGATGCAGGCACGGGCGATCTTCGAAGCGGCGGCACAGGTGATGACGGCGAAACATCCGGTGGTGGTCAAACCGGAAATCATGATTCCTCTGGTTGGCTTCAAGGCGGAACTCGCCGATCAGATCGCGATCGTGCATCGCGTGGCGCGCGAAGTGATCGAACGCACCGGTGTGAAGATCGACTATCTGGTAGGCACCATGATCGAAGTGCCGCGCGCGGCCATAACGGCCGACGAACTGGCCGAGGTGGCCGAGTTTTTCAGCTTCGGCACCAACGACTTGACGCAGACGACGCTGGGACTCAGTCGTGACGACATGGGTTCGTTCTTCGAGACCTATCGGCAGAAAGAAATTTATCAGCACAATCCGTTTGCGAGCATCGATGAGCAGGGGGTCGGCCGATTGATCACGACGGCAGTGGAACGCGGCCGGTCGACGCGGCCCGATATCAAGCTCGGCATCTGCGGCGAACATGCAGGCGACCCGGCGTCGATTCAGTTCTGCCATCGCGCCGGACTCGACTACGTGAGTTGTTCACCGCCACGTGTGCCGATCGCGCGACTGGCCGCCGCTCAGGCCGCGCTGCGCGACGTGCCCCGGTAGCAGCTTCACACGACCGTTTGGCGGCATCAACGAAAAGGACGGTTCGATGACGGTGATCACCTGCATCGAGGATCTGCGGCTGCTCGCCCAGCGGCGCGTGCCGCGGATGTTCTACGACTATGTCGATGCGGGTTCGTGGACCGAGTCGACTTATCGCGCGAACACCGCCGACCTGGCATCGATCAAACTGCGCCAACGCGTGGCGGTGAACATGGATCGTCGTACGCTTGCCACCCAGATGATCGGCGAGCAGGCGGCGATGCCGGTGGCGCTTGCGCCGATCGGGCTGCTGGGTATGCAGCACGCGGACGGCGAAATACACGCGGCGCGTGCCGCCGAACAGTTCGGCGTGCCGTTTATTCTGTCGACGATGAGCATCTGTTCGATCGAGGACGTGGCTGCGCACACGTCGCGGCCGTTCTGGTTCCAACTGTACGTCATGCGCGATCGTGACTTCATCGGCCGACTGATCGATCGTGCCAAAGCCGCGGGGTGTTCGGCGCTCGTGTTGACGCTGGATCTGCAGATCCTCGGTCAGCGCCACAAAGATCTGAAGAACGGCTTGTCAACGCCGCCGAAACCGACGCTGGCGAACATCGCCAACATGGTCACAAAGCCGCGCTGGTGTCTCGGCATGGTGCGAACGCGCAGGCACGGTTTCGGCAACGTCGTCGGGCACGTTTCGGGCATCGACGATATGACCTCGTTGTCGGCGTGGAGCGCGCAGCAACTCGATCCGACGCTGAACTGGGACGATGTGCGGTGGATCAAGCAGCGGTGGGGCGGCAAGCTGGTGTTGAAGGGCATCATGGATGCCGAAGATGCGAGGCTCGCGGTGCGCAGTGGCGCGGATGCATTGATCGTCTCGAACCACGGCGGACGTCAGCTCGACGGCGCGCCGTCAAGCATTCGCGCATTGCCGGCGATCGTTGACGCCGTGAACGGTGATATCGACGTGTGGTTCGACGGCGGTATCCGCTCGGGTCAGGACGTCATCAGGGCGCTGGCTTTCGGAGCAAAGGGCGTGCTGATCGGTCGCGCGTTCGTCTACGGACTCGGCGCTGCCGGCGAGTCCGGCGTAGCCAGAGCGTTGCAGATCATCGCGAACGAACTCGACCTGACGATGGCGTTCTGCGGTCTGCGCGACGTCAACGCGGTCGATGGATCGATTCTCTGGCGCGACTAGGACGGTGCCAGGCGTTGACTTATTGACTTATTGGCGCGTGCGCCAATAAGTCAATAAGTCAACGCCTGGCACCAAACGAGGTGCCTCGGTCGATTCTTCTGGCACGGATACTGCTGCTCCCCATGCAACGGGTGCTTGGGGAACGTAGATGAATGCGAATGCGGGAGTCCTTTCAACACGACCCGAGGCGCGGCGCCACGATGGTGCGGCGGCCGAGGAGCAGACATACGAGCGCTGGAAAGTGGCCGCGCTGGCGGACGATGCGCGCAGCGGTGCCGAACAGTGGAAACGCGACGACCGCAGCCGGCGCTTCGACTACCAGGTCATCCGCCGACGTTACGATGAAATTCGTGCGGTAAAAGCCGCGGGCGATCCGCTCGCGTTGTTGTACTACCTCAGTGAAGGCATTCACGGTAACACCGGTGGCATGGGTCGGCCTGCGGTCTACACCCGGGCGAAATTCGGCACCAAGGATCTGATCACCAACTACATCGCCGAACTGGCGGATGCGATCGAACAGGCCGGTGTCGTCGAAGAGTCGATCATGTCGGCGCCCGAAAAGCTCGGCTTGTTTCGTCGCGCCAGTGTCTGCTTTGGCCGCTCCGCACTGATGTTGAGCGGCGCCGGCGCGCTGGGTCCGTTTCATGTCGGTGTCACGAAGGCGCTGTTGGAGCAGGGTCTATTGCCCGACGTAGTTTCCGGCGCAAGCGCGGGCTCGTTCGTCGCGGCAGTCATCGGTACCCACGATGACGCTGCGCTGCGCCGCGCGATGCAGCCAACGCATCTCAGCGAGGCATTTGGTGAGTTCGGTCACAGCGGTGCGGCGGTGCTCGCCGGTCGCCGGCAGATTGGCATTCGGGAACTGCAATCCGCGGTCGAGGCGCAGATTCCCGACATGACGTTCGCCGAAGGCTTCGAACACACCGGCCGCAAGCTCAACGTTTCGGTGTCGCCGAGCGAAGTTCATCAGAGTTCGCGGTTGTTGAATGCGGTCACGTCGCCGAATGTCTGCATTCGTGAAGCCGTGATGGCCTCTTGCGCGATTCCAGGCGTGTTTCCGGCTGTGACGCTGGCCGCGAAAAATGCGCGCGGCGAGCGGCAACCGTACGTTGCCTCGCGCAAGTGGATCGATGGTTCGATCGCCGACGATCTGCCGGCCAAGCGGCTGGCGCGCCTCTACGGCGTCAATCACTTCATCACGAGTCAGACCAATCCGGTCGTGTTGTGGGCCCTGCGCGATTCCGGCGGCGACGACAGTCTCGCGTCGAAATTGATCGATGTTTACCGGACGGCGAGTAAGGAGTGGCTGAAGGCAACCTATCCGTTTGCGATGGCGCTGGTGAAACGCGCCTATCCGCTGAATGTCTATGTGCGGATGGCGTACAGCGTTGTCATGCAGGATTACACCGCGGACATCAACATCATTCCGAAGCGACGTTTGTGGGATCCCGCAAAACTGTTATCGGTGCTGTCGGCGGATGAAACACGCCGGCTGATCGCCGAAGGCGAGGCGGCGACGTGGCCGAAGCTCGAGATGATCCGCAACTGCACGTTGATCGGTCGTACGCTGGATCGAATCCTCGACCGGCTCGAACGCCAGCACGCGGTACGCTGAGCGGGCGTTTCGCCGCACCAAAGCTGTTCGGTCGGCGAACCTGCGCACCATTGGATGGCGCTGTATGGCGCGACCAGGACGGTGCCAGGCGTTGACTTATTGGCACACGCGCCAATAAGTCAATAAGTCAACGCCTGGCACTGCTCAGCCTTGATCACGTTGCCGGAAGTGATCATCGGTAGCGCTGCGAATGTATGGTGCGGCTGATTCGATACCTGCATGAACTGTCCGTAGTCGTGATCATTGGTTCGCACGATTGCGGGCCTTGCGACTCGATCGATACGTCAGCGCGAGCATGACACAGTGACGCAGTGCGTCCACCGGGATGGGCTCGCGGCGCGAAATCGCGATGCTTCGGTTGCCGTCGTAGCGTAGTTCCGTCGGATACAGCTCGCGGAACGTGGCGACGAGGTTGGTCTGGCAATGGAAATAGAGGCGGTAGCTATCGCCGTCCGCCGGCTTCCAGTGCATGCGCACGATGCTGCCGCTCTTTGACTGCGTCGTCAGGTAGCTCGGTTCGCCCCATCGCAACGTCTCTTCAATTTCACCGACGCCGGTGGTCGCGGCCGCGGCGTCAAATACCAATTGCCGCAGATCCAGCAATTGCGCGCGTATGTCGGCGGGATAGTTATTGAACACCGCCTCGACCGCGGGATTGTTGAATGGATTGCGCTTTGGCCGCATTGGGTGCCTCGAGTGTGTCGGGCGGAAGGTTCGAGATTATGCGTCGCGTCGCGATGTATCGCACGTCCTGCGTTGGTGGGTCCGGCGGCGCACGGTTAAGCTCACGACGTTCTGGAGGGTCAACTGAGACGCCATGATCAACGCAGCACGCCGGCCTCTGTCCGGAAAGATCGCGGTCGTCGCGGGGGCAACGCGAGGGGCGGGTCGGGGCATCGCGCGCATGCTCGGTGAAGCGGGGGCGAGTGTGTATTGCAGCGGTCGCAGCACACGTGGAAATCCCGCGACACCGGGCCGCTTGGAAACCATCGAAGAGACGGCGCAACTCGTTACCGCCGCGGGTGGCCGCGGCATTGCGGTGCGCACCGATCACAGCGATGCAGATCAGGTGGTTGCGTTGTTCACGCGCGTCATCGCCGAATCGGGCGGGATCGACATCCTGGTCAACGATATCTGGGGCGGCGACGAGCTGACGCAATGGCAACCCTTCTGGACGCTCGATCCCGCGCAAGGTTTCGCGATGTTGGATCGCGCCGTACGCACCCACATCCTGACGAGTCGTTATGGCGCGCCGCATATGGTCGAGCGCAGATCGGGTCTGATCATAGAGATCACGGACGGTGATCACGCAGGCTACCGTGGCAGTTTGTTCTACGACCTCGCCAAGACCTCGGCGATCCGGCTCGCATTCGCGATGGCGTCGGAGTTGAAACCACACGGCGTGACGGCGTTGGCAGTGACTCCGGGATTCCTGCGCTCCGAGGCGATGCTCGATCGTTTCGGGGTTACCGAAGCGAACTGGCGCGACGCCGCATCCAGAGCGCGCGGGTTCGAAGCCTCTGAGACGCCGTGTTTTGTCGGCCGCGCTGTGGCGGCGCTCGCCGCCGATCCTAACGTGGCGACAAAGGCGGGGCGTGTTTACGCCAGCTGGACGCTGGCGCGCGAGTATGGCTTTACCGATATCGACGGCAACTCACCGCATTGGGCCGACTACCTGCGCAGCTCGCTAACGGACATCCTCGACCGCGGCGGGCCGGCTGACCCGGATGAACGCTTCTGGATTGAAGCGTGGTATTCGCAACTGAAGGACGCGCCCGAGTGGCAGACGCTGATCGTGCGCCTGGCCGCAGTGCTGCGAAGCAGTAGCGAGCAGGTGTAGATCCGCCGACATCGTCCGATTGTCGCAACCGTTCCTTTTTTTTTGGGGCCGGATGGCATAGCGTGCCCGCTCGCTTGGAAGGATCGAAGCTCGTCAATGGACCTTGTTACCACCGCCTCGGGATTTCTGGTCGGGTTGCTCGTCGGCGCAACCGGCGTAGGCGGTGGCTCGCTGATGACGCCGTTGCTGGTGCTGGTGATGGGGGTCGCGCCCGCGACCGCGGTGGGTACCGACCTGCTCTACGCGTCGATCACGAAGATGGGTGGCGCCTGGGCGCATGGTCGGCGCCACAACATCGACTGGCGGATCTGCGGACTGCTGGCAGCCGGCAGTTTACCTGCGGCGGCTGCGACGCTGCTCCTCTTGAGCTCGTTGAGCGTCGATGCCGATCACTATGCGATCTTCCTGAAAAAATGTCTGGGCGTCGCACTGATATTGAGCGCCGTGGCGCTGCTATTGAAAGATCGTCTGCACGCGCTGGCATTGCGACGTACGGCCGGTATGCCGCTTCAATCGCGGCCGCCGATCGCGACCGTGATCACCGGTGCGATCGTAGGCGCGCTGGTCACCGCGACATCGGTGGGTGCCGGTGCGCTGGGTGTCGCGGCGCTGCTGTTTTTGTATCCGAGCTTCGCCGCAACACGCATCGTCGGCACCGACATCGCGCACGCGGTGCCGCTGACGTTAGTCGCGGGGCTCGGCCACGCAACCCTTGGCGGGGTCGATCTACATCTGCTCGGCAATCTGCTGATCGGTTCGTTGCCCGGGGTTTATATCGGCAGCCATTTGAGCCGCGCGCTGCCTGAACGATTGCTGCGCACGCTGCTCGCCGCGGTCCTGTTGCTCGTGGCGGTTCGGCTGCTCATCTGATACGGCTAGCGGAACGGGTAGCCCGCAATCTCGGCCGACAGCAGCCGCGCGGGAATCGCCTCCTCGTCGGCATCGGTGACCATCAGCAGCTTGATCAAGGAACCTTCGACGCGCGCTTCGATGCCCTCGATTTTGTGGCCATGCTCGACCCGCTCGAGAAAGCACAGCCGGCCGTCGCTGTTGATGATGCCGATTGCGGCACCGGCACAAGGTCCGTCGGCGTAACCGTCGTCGGTGCTTTCGGCAATTGCAGTGAAGATCATGCCGCCGTCGGGTAATGCTGCGCCGTCGCTGAAACACAGCGGCACACCATCGATGGCGCCGAGGTCGTAGGTACGGATGGCGATCGGGGCCGCCGTGCCTAACGATTCCGTTGTGCCGAGTGCGGCGGTGATGTCAGCCAATCGGAACCGGATGCAGGCGCTGTGTGGCTGTTTGTTGTGGCCTCGCTGCAGTAACACGAACTCGTCACCGACGACCACTGCCCCTTCGATGTTCAAGGTAGTGAACTGGCGTTGTAGCGGCGTGTAGATTCCGCTGAGATCAATTGAGCGCGGCACGGCGATCACACGACCGCGCGTATCCAACGACAGCAACGAACCGGTCTGGCGATTCGGAGTTGAACCCGAGCCCAGTGCGAGCAGCGCGCCGGTGCGGAAGTTCACAAACGGCGGCAGTCGGACTAAAACCTCGAGGTCCGGCTTGGTCGCTTTGCGTGCGTTGTGTGCGGCCGGAAGTTCGCCGGGAAACAAACGCACAAGATCACCGGGGGCGTGGCCCACCACCGGAAACACGCCGAGCTGCACTTCGTCGTCGGCGACGACATAGAGTTGCCCGCGGACGCGCACGAGTCCACTGGCTGCACTCAAATGAGCGGGGCGGCCGGCGCTCGGCGGCACCTTCAGCGTCAGTTCACGAACCAGGGTCAGCTTGATCATAGATTGCGAATTGTTCTGCGGCGTGTGGTTTGGGTATCCTGCACGCAACTTAGCTGTGGAGTCATGTCGTGGCCGAAGCATTCGATGATCGTCAGAAGATGTTGGAAGACCCGAAAATTTCGAATGCGGAAAAGCTGGCGCTGTGGCCGATCGATGTTGATCAGGACCCGTACGCGCTACCGCTCGATCAATTGAATCCGGCGCATCCGGACCTCTTCCAGGCCGACAAACAGTGGGCGTACTTCGAGCGTTTGCGTCGCGAAGATCCGGTGCATCACACCGCGGAAAGTCAGTTCGGACCGTACTGGTCGGTGACGAAATTCGAAGACATCATGTATGTGGATACGCATCACCAGCTCTTCTCGTCGGAGAACTCGCGGGGTGGAATTTCACTCGGAGGCCGGGCTCTGAAGGAAGGTGAACAACCCGACCCGACCTACGACCTGCCGATGTTCATCATGAGTGACCCGCCGAAGCACGACTTGCAGCGGGCGGTGGTTGCGCCGATGTTTGCACCGCGCCAGATCGCCGGGCTCGAAACGCTGATCCGCGAACGCGCCGGCAACATTCTCGACGGACTGCCGCGCAACGAGGAATTCAACTGGGTGCGGCAGGTGTCTGTGGAACTCACCGGTCAGATGCTCGCCACGCTGTTCGACATTCCGATTGAAGATCGCGCGAAGCTGATCTATTGGTCCGATGTAACGTCGAACCTCGGTAATCCGGAATATTTTGATTCGGTCGAAGAAGGCTTCAAGGTGTTGTGGGAGTGCGCGGCGTACTTCATGCAGCTGTTCGAACAGCGTAAGAACGAACCACCGAAGCCGGATCTGATCTCGATGCTGGCGCACGGCAGCGCAACACGCGATATGCCGCCGAACGAGTTTCTCGGCAACATTCTGCTGTTGATCGTCGGCGGTAACGACACGACTCGAAACTCCATTTCGGGCGGCCTGCTGGCACTCAACCAGAATCCTTCCGAATACGACAAGCTGCGCAACAACCCGTCACTGATCACCAACATGGTGCCCGAGATCATCCGCTGGCAATCGCCGGTGGCGCATATGGCGCGCACCGCGATGGTGGATACGGAAGTGGGCGGCAAACCGATCAAGGCCGGCGAGCGCGTGGTGATGTGGTACATCTCCGGCAACCGTGACGAAGAGACCATCCCGAACGCGAACCGTTTTACGATCGATCGCCCGAACGCGCGGCATCACCTGTCGTTCGGTTTTGGTATTCATCGCTGCCTCGGCAACCGCCTTGGCGAGATGCAGTTGCGCGTGATCTGGGAAGAACTGATGAAACGATATCCCCGGATCGAAGTTGTTGGCGAACCGAAGTTCCTGAAGTCGAGTTTTATTCACGGAATTGTTGATCTGCCGGTACGCATCCGCGCCTGAGAGAGGCGCTTCAGCTCCAAAAGGTGCGGACTTCGCTACGCAGGGCGGCGACCTGATGCCGCCGCTCTGCAGGGCATGGCGTATCCTCGGAATTACGCGGTACATCGGGTCGAAGTAGCGCGGCGTCGCCAGCCTGGCGCGACAGCTCGAGATTGGCCCATACAACGCTGGCCTCAAACGGACGACGCGCCGCCGACCCCGCAATAAGCGAGCGGCCACCGGTCGACTGCTGCGCCTGCGCGAGGCGCTCAATCAAGCTGCTAAGCTGTTCAGCCTCGACACTTCTGAGAGACGATCATGGCGCTGAAGCAACGCGAAGTTCATCTGATCAATCATCCGGATGGACTGCCGACGGTGGCCGACTTCCGGGTGGTGGAAACGACGGTTGCCGAACCGGCGCCCGGTGAGGTTCTGATCCGCAACCTGTATATGTCGGTGGACCCGGCGATGCGGCCGCGGCTGGCAGTCGGTCAGCAGCCGCTGAACAAGGCGATGGGTGCCGGCGCAATCGGGGTCGTCGCGGCCAGCCGCCATGGGGATTTCAAGGAAGGTGATCGCGTGCAGCACCAGGCGGGCTTTCGCGAGTACTGGCTGTGCGATGGTAAAGGCGTGCGTCGACTTCCCGCGGACGATGTCTCACCGACGCTGTATCTGCACGTGCTGGGAGGCACCGGGCTCACCGCGTATGGCGGCTTGTTGGTGACCGGCGCGCTGCGCGACGGCGAGAATGTGTTCGTCTCGGCCGCGGCCGGCGCAGTCGGCAGTGTTGCCGTGCAGATCGCGAAGATCAAAGGCTGCTACACGATCGGCAGCGCGGGGTCGCAGGCCAAATGCGATTGGCTCACCAACGCGCTCGGCGTTGATGTCGCGATCAACTACAAGGAAGGTTCGTTGCGCAAAAATCTGAAGGACGCCGCGCCGAACGGCATCGACGTGTACTTCGAAAACGTCGGCGGCGAACATCTGGAAGCGGCGCTGCCGCGCATGAACCCACTCGGCCGCATTCCGGTGTGCGGGATGATCTCCGCGTACAACACGCCGGGCGCCCGTTCCACCGGCATCACGACGCTGTCGAACATGATCTACAACCGCCTCACGATGAAAGGCTTCGTCGTCTATGAGTTCGAGCACCTGCGGGAACAGTTCTCGAGCGACATGAAAGGCTGGATCAAGGATGGCCGCATGAAGTTCCACGAGACGATCGTCGACGGCATCGAGAACGCACCGGGCGCGTTGATCGGCCTGTTCACCGGCGAAAACATGGGGAAAATGCTCGTGAGACTCGGCCAGTGAGTTCGGTGTCACCCACTGAACCGCACAACACCGCGAACCTGTCGACCAAACTGTATTACGGCTTCGGGGCGGTCGCGAACGGTGCGAAGAGCAACGGCTTCAACTACCTGCTGCTGTTCTTCTATAGCCAGGTGATCGGGCTGCCCCCTCAGTGGGTGTCGTTGGGGATTTTCATCGCACTGCTGGTCGATGCGATCGCCGATCCGTGGATCGGCTATGTGTCCGACCACCTGCACTCGCGTTGGGGGCGGCGGCATCCGCTGATGTATGCCGCCGGTATTCCGGTCGCCGTCACCTATTATTTTTTGTGGTCGCCGCCGCAGCTCGGCGATGAGGCGATGTTCGTCTATTTCGTGTCGATGGCCATTCTCATCCGCATCCTGATCGCGGTCTACGAAATCCCGTCCACGGCACTCGTCGCCGAACTGACGCAGGACTACGACCAGCGTACCCGGTTCATGAGCTTCCGGTTCTTTTTCGGGTGGTGGGGCGGGCTGACGATGGCGGTGCTCGTCTATCTGTTTTTTCTACCGGAGGCGCTGGGTGGGCTCGAGTATCGTGCGGGCTGGAGCAACTATGGACTCGCTGCATCCATCATCATCCTGACGTCGATCTACGTTTCGGCGCTGGGCACCCACAAACATATTCCGTACCTGAAACAACCACCGGTGCGGACGCAGTCCGGCGTCAGGCATATGCTCGCCGAACTCAAGGAGACGCTGTCGAATCGCCCCTTTCTGGTGTTGTTTGTGTCGGCGCTTTTTGGCGCGGTCGCCGCCGGCATATCGACGAGCCTGAGTATCTATTTCACGCGCCATTTCTGGGAGCTGACCAGCACCCAGATCGGTTTTATGCAACTCCCGTACTTCCTGTCCGCCGGTGTCGCGCTGTTCCTGGCGCCGTCGATTTCTCGACGGCTCGGCAAAAAACGCGCGGCGATCCTGATCACGAGCCTTTCGGTGTTGATGTCGCCGTTGCCGTTCATTTTGCGGATGCTGGGCTGGTTTCCGGAGAACGGTAGTGTGGCGCTGTACCCGACCCTCGTGGTGTTCAATTCGATCGAGGTGATGTTCATTATCGCGTCGGGAGCGCTGATCTCGGCGATGATCGCCGACGTCGTGGAAGACAGTGAGGTCAGCACCGGCCGCCGCTCGGAAGGACTTTTCTTCGCGGCCAACAGTCTGGCGCAGAAGGCGGTCAATGGTCTGGGGGTGATCGTCGCCGGGCAGTTGCTCGCGTATGTACAGTTCCCATTGCAGGCGAGACTCGGTGACGTGCCGACGCAAACGCTGTTCGATCTGGCCTCGGTGTATATCCCGGCGCTGTGGGGCTTTTACTTCATTGCGATTGTGCTGATGGGGTTTTATCGCATCAGCCGCGATACACATGCGGAGAATTTGAACAAGCTGGCCGCGCGAAAAATGGCGGTCGCGGTAGAGTGATCCGAAGGCTCAAAAAAAAGACCAGGCGGCCGAGCACGGCACCGCCTGGTGTGATTCGAGCTTCGGGTATCAGGAGCCCAGGTTGTAGCCTTGCTCGTCGTGCAGTGACAGGTCGAGGCCCGCTTCTTCTTCTTCGTCGATCACGCGCAAGCCGATCACGGCGTCGACGATCTTCAGAATGATGAAGGTCGCGATGCCACAGTAGACCATCGTGGCAGCCGCGCCGAGGAACTGCGTGGTGACCTGGCCGGTGATGGTCACACCTTCCGCGAGACCGATGCCGCCGAACGACGCATCCGCAAATACGCCGGTGAGGAGGGCGCCGATGATGCCGCCGACTCCGTGTACGCCGAATGCGTCCAACGAATCATCGTAGCCGAATGCGCGTTTGACCTTGACGACGGCGTAGTAACAGCCCAACCCGGCCGCGATACCGATCGCCAGTGCGCCTATCGGACCGACGTAACCCGATGCCGGGGTGATCGCAACGAGACCGGCGACCGCACCGGAGGCAAGACCCAGTGCACTCGGTTTGCCGTGGCTGAGCCACTCCGCGAACATCCAGGTCAGTGCTGCTGCGGCGGTCGCGATTTGTGTGACGAACATGGCCATTCCCGCACGGCCGTCGGCCGCGAGTTCACTACCGGCGTTGAAACCGAACCAACCGACCCACAACATGCCGGCGCCGACGAGGGTCAACACCAGATTGCTCGGCTTGATCGGAGTATTCGGGTAACCGCGACGTTTGCCCATCACCAGTGCAGCGACAAGTCCCGCGATACCCGCGTTGATGTGCACGACGGTGCCACCGGCGAAGTCCATCACACCCAATCCGGCGAGCCAGCCGCCGCCCCACACCCAATGCGCGACAGGGGCATAGACCACCGTTGCCCACAACGCCGTGAACCACAGCAATGCAGAGAATTTCATGCGCTCGGCGAACGCGCCGACAATCAGCGCCGGGGTAATGATTGCAAACGTCAGTTGGAACGTGGAGAACACCGATTCCGGAATCGTGCCTTTGAGCGTGTCGAAGCTGATGCCGTTGTGGAAGGCTTTGTCGAGATTGCCGATGAGCCCGCCGACGTCGGTGCCGAAGGCCAGGGCGTACAGGTACACCACCCACAGTACGGTGATCAGACAGGTGATCACGAATCCCTGCATCATCACCGACAACGCGTTCTTGCTGCGCACCATGCCGGCGTAGAACAACGATAGCCCGGGTATTGTCATGAACAACACCAGCGCCGTCGATGTCAGCATCCACGCGGTATCGCCGGAGTTGAGGACGGGTCCCTCATCGGCCAGCGCGATGGCCGGCGCGACCATCGCAAGCAGCGATGCTGCGGCGACCAGGCCCTTATTCAGAGGTATCGGTTGGATCATCAGGTCCCCCTATCGGTAACTGTTGGCTGTGACTGTTCGTTCAAGCGCACGCGCGGTCGTGGTAGCGCGACTTCGACTGTGCACCGGCACGATGCGTGCCAACTCGTTTGACACGACGGTCTGCGCGCGGTGGCGAGGGTTGCACGTGGTGGCGGACCGCCGTGCGACCACAAATGGGCGTGACCACGCCCTAAAAAAGGGCGGGCGTTTCGTCGGAGCGCTACGATGGTGCGGCTGTTAATCGGGAGCTTGATGATGCGTCGATGGGATTGGCGTTTGGAACTCGCGCAGCGACCGTGGTGGATGAATCTGATCTTCGGATTCTGTCTGTACATGACGTTCGTCTATATGCCCTTCGACCTGTTCGTGAAGCCGGTCGAAGAAGACGATGAGGTGTGGTTGGGCTTTCTGTTTCATGGCTGGATCGCGAAGCTGACGGAACCGCTGCATTGGGCGATCTACGCAGCCGGGGCTTACGGGTTCTGGAAAATGCGGCCCTGGATGTGGCCATGGGCGGCGGTTTATGTCGCGCAGATCAGCATCGGCATGCTCGTGTGGAGTCTGCGGGATCCGCGCGGTGCAGGTTGGCTCGCTGGCGCCATCGCGGCAGGCGTGTTTCTGGTGCCAACGATTGCATTGTGGCGGGCGCGGAGCCGCTTCGCGGAACGGATCGAGGCGCCCCCCTTGTGAGTACATTCGCCGTCTGTGTCACAGCGCCGGACGTAATACCGCGCAATACTTGCCGCTAATTCGATCTACTCGAGTTGAGCCGATGTCGTCACGATCCGGTGAACAAGACAAGATGCGTTTCCGCGGGAGCCACGTGTTCCCCGCGCACGGAAAGTTCTACTTCAATACCCGTGAGGGGGTCGACGTAGGACCGTTCGAAACGCGGGCTGACGCTGAAATCAACTCCACGCGGCTACGCCTGGTGCTCGCCAGTATTCAAGACCCCGCGCTCGCCCGCATCGTGATCTCCCGGTACACCGAAATCCCGGCGGTTCACCTGGGTAACCTGCGTTCACTGCTGATGTACGTCGCAAAGAATATGCGCGTCGAGCCACCCTCCGCACGCTGACGCGGTGTTCGTGTAGTGGAAACCAAGGCCGCGCATGCGCGGCCTTTTTGCGGGGCGATCCGGCACATCCGTTGCGGTCGACAATTGGCGCGTCAAAATCGCCTATGATTCGCGCCTGCTTGTCATCATCCGTGAGTGACCCATGAGCCAATTGCGGCGCATCCAGCGCATCCTCGTCGCCAACCGCGGCGAAATTTCCATTCGGGTGCAACGGGCCGCAATCGAACTCGGCATCGGCACCGTTGCGGTGTTTTCGCAGGAAGATCGCTTTGCGCTGCATCGCTTCAAGGCCGACGAGGCGTATCTGGTCGGTAAGGCAAAAACGCCTGTCCAGGCGTACCTCGATATGGACGACCTGTTGCGCATCGCGACGCAGGCAAATTGTGACGCGGTGCATCCCGGATATGGCTTTCTTGCGGAACGACCGGAGTTCGCGCGCCTGGTGCTCGCCGCTGGTCTGATCTGGGTGGGTCCGCCGCCGCAGGTGATGGAAACGCTCGGCAATAAGGTCGCCGCGCGCGCATTGGCGCAGAGCGCCGGGGTCCCGGTGTTACCGGCGACCGGACCACTGCCGCGTGATCCGGTCGAGGTGCGTAAGCTCGCAGCAACGATCGGCTTTCCGTTGATGGTGAAGGCGAGCTGGGGCGGGGGCGGGCGCGGCACGCGTGCGGTACCGAGTGCGGAACAACTCGACGATCTGCTGGCGACCGCACGCAACGAGGCGTTGACGGCATTCGGCAACGACGAGGTCTATCTCGAAAAAACCGTGCAGCGCGCGCGCCATGTCGAGGTGCAGATACTCGCGGACACGCACGGTAACCTTGTGCATCTGTTCGAGCGCGATTGCACGGTGCAACGACGCCATCAAAAAGTCGTTGAGCGTGCGCCGGCGCTGTTCCTCGACCAGACGCGCCGTGACGAGCTGTACGATTATGCGTTAGCAATCGGTCGTGCAGTCGGCTACCAGAATGCCGGCACCGTCGAGTTCCTCGAAGACGTCGACACGGGTGCGTTTTACTTCATCGAAGTCAATCCGCGCATCCAGGTCGAACACACCGTCACCGAGAACATCACCGGCATCGACCTCGTCAAAGCGCAGATCCTGATCGCCGGCGGCGCGACGATCGGTGAACCCGACAGCGGTGTGCCCGTGCAGGATGAGATCCGTGCATATGGGCATGCAATGCAGTGCCGGATCACCACGGAAGATCCGGAGAACAGTTTTATCCCGGACTATGGCGTCGTGTCGGCGTACCGCAGTCCGGCTGGCTTCGGCATCCGGCTCGATGCGGGCACCGCGTATGCCGGTGCACGGATCACCCGCTACTACGATTCGATGTTGGTGAAGGTCACGGCATGGGGCCGTACTCATGAAGAGACCGGCACGCGGATGCGTCGTGCGCTGAGCGAATTTCGCATCCGTGGCGTGCGCACGAATTTACCCTTCTTGCAGCAGCTGCTGGTGCATCCGAAATTTCAGTCGGCGCAGTACACGACGACATTCATCGACGACACGCCGGAGCTGCTGCGTTTTCCGGTTCGTACCGATCAGGTCAGCCGGCTGCTGAATTTTGTCGGCGACGTGATCGTCAACGGCAATCCAGAGGTGCGTGGTCGTGCGGCACCGGTCGAGCGCGTGATTCCTAAGGCACCCGAAGTGAACAAGGGCGCGCCACCCCGCGGTACCAAACAACTGTTGGAAGAACTCGGTGCCGAAAAATTTGCACAATGGATGCGTGCCGAGAAGCGCGTGCTGGTGACGGACACGACGCTGCGCGATGCGCATCAGTCGCTGCTCGCGACCAGAATGCGCAGCCACGATATGCTGGCGATCGCGCCTGTTTATGCGCAATTGCTGCCGCAGCTGCTTTCGCTGGAATGCTGGGGTGGTGCAACGTTCGACGTCGCGATGCGGTTTCTTGGCGAGTGCCCGTGGGAGCGGCTCGAAGCCCTGCGCGACCGCGTGCCGAACATCCTGCTGCAGATGCTGCTGCGTTCGGCCAACGCGGTCGGTTACACGAATTACCCGGACAACGTGGTGGAGTATTTCGTGAAGCGCGCGGCGACGAGCGGCGTCGATCTGTTTCGTGTGTTCGATTCGCTGAACGGCGTCGACAACATGCGCGTCGCGATCGACGCGGTCCGCGATACCGGCGCGATCTGCGAAGCGGCAATCTGTTACACCGGCGATCTGTCCGATCCTGACTGCACAAAATACGATCTGAAGTATTACGTGCGCATGGCGCGCGAACTCGAAGCAGCCGGAGCGCACGTGCTCGGCATCAAGGACATGGCGGGTCTGTGCCGGCCCCGCGCCGCGGCAACATTGGTGCGCGCGTTGCGCGAAGAAGTCGGTCTGCCGATCCACTTCCACACCCACGACACCAGCGGTATTTCGGCGGCGAGTGTGCTGGCCGCCGTTGACGCAGGTTGCGACGCGATCGATGCCGCGATGGATTCGATGAGTGGTCTGACATCGCAGCCCAACCTCGGTTCGATCGTCGAAGCATTGCGCCACGATTCGCGGGCGACCGGACTCGACCCCGAACACATCCGTGTGATCTCGCGTTACTTTGAACCGGTGCGCGGCTGTTACGCGGCATTCGAGAGCGACATCCGTTCCGGTGCGTCCGAGGTTTACGTGCATGGCATGCCCGGCGGTCAGTACACCAACTTGCGCGAACAGGCGCGCGGGCTCGGCCTTGGTGATCGCTGGTCCGACGTGGCGCGCACCTATGCCGAGGTCAACGAGATGTTCGGCGACATCGTCAAAGTGACACCCACGTCGAAGGTGGTCGGCGACATGGCACTTATGATGGTAACGAGCGGTATCGATCGCGACGCGGTGCTCGACCCGCAACGAGAGATCGCTTTCCCGGAATCGGTGGTGTCGATGTTTCGCGGCGATCTCGGCCAGCCATACGGCGGCTTTCCGAAAGAACTGCAGAAGAAAATCCTGAATGGTGTCGCGCCATTGTCGAGTCGTCCTGGAGCGTTGCTTGCGCCAGTTGATCTGGATGCTTCGCGAACCGAAGCGGAACGCAAGTCCGAGCGCAAGCTCACGGATCAGCAGTTCGCGTCGTATCTGATGTATCCGAAGGTGTTCCTCGATTGGAACGCGTACTGGAGCAAGTACGGCGACGTCAGCGTGCTACCGACGCCGGTGTTCTTTTACGGTATGTCGCCGGGCGAGGAAGTCACGGTGGACAGCGGTCCGGGCAAGACGCTGATCCTGCGTTTTGTTGCGGTCAGTGAACCGCACGTCGACGGTACACGGACGGCGTTTTTCGAACTGAACGGACAGCCGCGTTCGGTAAACGTCGCCGACCGCGCCTTGAAGCCCGATCGGACGCCGTCGGTCCGTGCCGATGCGGGCAATCCGGACCATGTTGGCGCACCGATGCCCGGCATGGTTGCGACCGTTACAGTGAAAGCCGGCGACGAGGTTGCGCGCGGCGACATGCTGCTGTCGATCGAAGCGATGAAAATGGAAGCCGGCGTTCGCGCCGAGCGTGACGGCCGCATCGCACAAGTGCTGGTGCAGCCGGGCCAGCAGATCGACGCAAAGGATCTGTTGATCATCTTCAATTCTGCGAGTTGACGGTTTCCCCACCGATTCCGTGATGGCGCGGCGACCTCCTCGTCGTCACCACGAACAGTAGCGTCGTCGCGAGCAGATCGATGATCACGGCCCAGAGCAGCACCGCAGGCCCGAACGGCGCGAACATCCGCCCGATCAACCACGGCACTACAAGACCGCCGGCGCTGCCGCCGGCCATGTACCAGCTGGTGCTGCGCCCGGTCACCGTCATACGTTCGCCGGCGAACATCAGCAGCATCGGAAAAATTGATGCGAGGCTCATGCCCAGCAGGCACGTTGCGATCCATAGCGTCGTTGCCGATTCCGGATCCATCAGCATTGCGCCCACACAAACAATTGCCGCTGTCAGATCTACTGCGATGACCGTGTCGGCGCGGTAGCGGTTCGCGAGCGGAATAGCGATGAGGCGACCGATCGTCAGCATGCCCCAGAAAGCCGAAGTCAGCAGGGCGGCGTTCGCCGGATCGGCCAGACCTACCATCGCGGCGTAAGTTGCAATCCAGCCACCGTAACCGGCTTCGGCCGCGACATAGAGTGCAAACAGAGTTGCGATCGACATCACGAGACGGCGATCCATGGGTAGCGCAAAGTGGGTTGTCGCGCGCACCGGGCTGGGCGGAGCCGGCAACCAGATGAAGCACCACGCGATCGGTGCAATTGCCGCCGCGAGCACCCAATACGCGACGGCGAAATCACCCATGGTGCGAATCGACCCGGCGACGATGGCCGGCGCGATCAATGCCCCGAGACCGAAGCAGAAATGTAGCGCGTTGATGACGCCGCCGACTCGGTGACGATATGACCAGAGCAGCAACGTATTGACGCCGACATCGAGTGTCGCGGTCGCGGCACCCATCAACAACATCGTCAGCGCGAGCGCCGATAGTGTGCTCGTCGACGGCACGCAGGCGACCAGTACTGCAAGCAGCGCCACCGCGATTGCGAGCACGCGGTGGCCCGGCAAACGATCGAACCATTGGCCGCTCAACAGCGAACCCAAAAAACTGCCGACCGAAAGAGCGCTGAACAAAATGCCGATCTCGCCGACGTCCGAATGGGTCTGCCGGGCGAGTCCGGCAAGTGTTGGACCGATGACCGCAAACGCGAGTCCAAGGGCGACCATCGTTGCGAAGTATCCCGCCGTCGTCGCGAGCCGGTGGCGTCGCTCGGTTGATTCCACGTCAGGACCCACAGCTGAATGCGGCGCCGATGATAGCCAAAGACATGTGCGGACGCGCTCGACGGATTTCTCAGCATGGGTCTCGATCGGCGCGCCGTACGACGTGTCTTTTGTCGCCTGTGCCTCGATCGTTCCGGTGGTGTTCATCGCGCTGTGTCCGAACGGGTTGTGTCAACGCACGCCGGCGTACTGCTCGTCTTGGTGATGGTCTACCGGGCGCTGTTTTCGCGCATAGATGCGGGTCTACGCGCTAACGAGTCGCTTCCGCGGCGCCTGGGTATCGCCGCTGCTGCCGCTCGAGAGTTGTAGCGGCGTTGACGCCGGATCCAGATCGTCTTGCCAATCAGAGCGTGTTCTTCAAGCAACTGTATGCGACCGGCACACGCACCGTTCGTGGACCCGCAGCAGTGACGCCGATTCTGAAGCGTGATTGGCGTGCGCCACGTCGATTCGGTGGCACCGGATAGCGGTGCGATCGTTGATCAGCTGCGGGGTTGCAACCGTATCGGAATCGCGCCGTCACGGCCGCCGACCATCCGACCGATCAACGAATCGCGCCAGCCGTACTTGTCTTGCATCAGGTCGTTGATGATCTGGCGTGCTTCGGGGGTTGGAGTCGCGGTGTACTCGGCGATCACATCCGCGCGTTCGACGCGAATAGCGGGTTGCGCCGCCAAGCGGGTATACCAGCCCGATTCGGCGCTACCGGCACGAAGCCATTGCGCGTCATCGTGGTCGACCACCCAGACACGCGTGGTCACATCCTTGCCGGTTGCATCGAGCGTGTGTAGCACGGCCACTTCGCCGCTCTCGGATGCAACGCCCTGGGCGAGCATCACCACCACCGCCAACCCAACGATTCCACCAAAGATCCAGGCGACGATTTTCATTTTTTTAACTCGATGATCAGTTTTAGTGGTGCGAGCCTAGCGCGCATAATGTTCGACATCAAACGGTTTAACTTTGAACTATATGAAACGCCGCGGCCGCATCACTTCGCATGATCTCGATGTGGCGTATGCCTATTTCAATGAGATCAACATCATCGCCCAGCTGTCATCGAATCGTATCGAACGGGACTTGCCGCATGGATTGACGCTATCGCAGTTCGCGGTGCTCAACTGGTTTGTCCGCGTCGATCGTGAAGCAACGCCAACGCGTCTGGCGCGAGCCTTTCAGGTGACCAAGGGCGCCATGACCAACACGCTCGGAAAGTTGAGCGCCAAAGGATTTATTCGTTTGAAACCCGATCCGGCGAGCGGCCGACAAAAGCGGGTACGCATGACCGCCAAAGGTAAACGCGCTCATACGAGCGCCATTGCCATGACGCATCCGGCGCTGCACGAGACGATCCTCCACTTCGGCATCACGCCGCTCATCGAACAGTTGCCGCTGTTGCGAATGATGCGGATATATCTCGACGAGGCGCGCAATGTTTAACTCTTGCGGGACCGCGTGCGAATGCCGGCGCCCATGACGAATACGGATCGAATACCGCGCGTATGGCGACCGTGGCAGGTGGTGCCGATGTGGTTCTCGCCATCGTCGCTTTGATGCGACAATGGCCCCGTTCGAGCTGGCGCGCGCTGAGGATCGATGAAGACGAGTACTAGAGCGGTTGCCGTCATCGTTGCGATGTTGCTGACCGGTGGTTGTGCGTCCATCACGGCAAACCACGATTTCAATCCGAAGGTAGACTTCGATGATTACCGGACGTTTTCCTGGGTATCGGCTCATCCGCTGATTGATCCGTCGACAACCGCCGGTGATTCGCTCGAGGGCCGCATCCAGCAGGTCGCGCGTGATCTGTTAACGGCGAAGGGTTACCGGTTCGTCGAGTCGGCCGATCAAGCGGATTTTGTCGTCGGCTTCGGAATTGGCGCGACCGATTCGCAGAGAATGGACGCCTATGCGGCAGGTTATGCAGGCCCGTGGCATTGGGATGGCAGCGGCGCACACGACGGCACGGCTTGCCAGTATGTCGAAGCCCGTTTGGTCGTGGACATTTTTGATGTGCGCAGCCACCAACCGGCGTGGCATGGGTGCGCACCAAAAACACTGCGGACCCACAAAAAAAAGGATCCAACCCCAGCGATCCGCGCTGCGCTGACGCAGATATTTGTGAATTTCCCGCCGGGCTGAGGTTGCCGGTTCAGTAGCCGCGTTGGCGCGTACGCCGCGTGAGTCGTGCGGACTCGGCGCTCATGGTGATGCGCCGAGCGGCCAGCCAGCATTGCACCTGGATCTTCTCGAAAGCCGAAAGACCGGTGGCGTCGGTTGTTCGTTCTGCGCCGGGTCGGCCACGACGCCGTAACAACAGTATGCCGACGATCAACAATGGGATGCCCGGCAGCAGTGGCATGACCAGACCTATAACGCCCAGACACACACAAACTACCCCGATCGCCCGCCAGAGCAGGCGCGCGAGCAGCGGCCGATCATTCGAATACATGGGCGGTGATCCGTGTTTGCGATTGCTCAATACGATGGTCAAGCAATCGTTATGCCAGCAGCTATCTCATTGATTCGATGAGTGTTCGCGCGAAGACCGAACCTTTGCGTTGGCCAGGCACGCGAACAAATGGCGAAACGCACTGACTAGAACGCCAGGCGATCCACAACGTCGAGACACCGATGCGAATAGCCGACTTCGTTGTCGTACCAGACCAGGATTTTCGCCAGGTTGCCGGCCACCGTGGTCGCTGCCGCATGGACGATGCCCGAATACGGTTCGCCGACGATGTCCACCGAAACAAGCTCCTCTTCGGAGTACGCGAGCACCCCGGCCAGGGGTCCGTTTGCGGCGGCACGCAATGCCGCGTTGACGTCGGCCGCGGATGCGGTACGCGTCAGGCGGACGCTTATGTCGGTCAGCGAGCCATCCGGTATCGGCACCCGAATCGCCAGCACGCGGATTCGATCTGCGAGTCCCGGAATCACTTGTACCGTCGCGGCGTCCGCCCCGGTGGTCGTCGGGATCATCGACACCGCGGCGGCGCGGCCGCGATGTTTCTTTTTCGCGGGCTTGTCGACGATGCCTTGTGAAGCGGTGTAGGCGTGTACGGTGGTCGCCAGCACTTCTTCGACCCCGAATGCGTCCATCAGGACTTTCAGCGGCGGTGCCAGGGAGTTGGTCGTGCACGATGCATTGGACACGATCTGGTGCAGCGCCGGATCGAAGATGGCTTCGTTGACGCCGAGTACGATCGTTGCGTCTGCATCAGGGGACGGTGCGCCCAACAAAACGCGCCGCGCGCCGGCCTCGAGGTGGCGGGCCGCCGCGCGCCGGGCGGTGAATTGACCGGTGCACTCGATCACGACTTCAACGCCAAGGGCTTTCCACGGCAGGTTGCCTGGCTCGGATTCGCGCAGCAGCAGCACGCTGCGATCGCCAACGTGTAAACGACCGTTGTCGAAGCGCACGGGGTCGCGGAGGCGTCCGTGCACCGAGTCGTACTTCACCAGATAGGCGATGTTCTCAGGGTCGGCGATGTCATTGACCGCGACCAGTTCGAGATCCCACTGATTGTCGAGCAGCAGACGTCGCAGCATGACTCGACCGGTCCGTCCCATCCCGTTTATCGCGATTCGCTTCAATTCGACTACTCTTCAATGTGAACGAATGATCATGATAGCGCGTCAATCGGTATGTCCCATGCGCAAATCCCCTGATGTGATTGGCGCGCGCGATCGGCGATTCACGGTTGCGTCATAAAGACGCGTTAAGGTCTGCGCTATGGAACTCGACGAAATTTTCTCCCCGGACGACGCGGACTTCCCGCCCCCTCCCGATCTGGACGATGCGCTCGAAATGTGACTCCGGTCGCAGGAAGTTGATCGTTATCGCACTCATGCAGTGATCCTGCCCGCGGTTGCGCCGGCGCGAATCGGTTGTAATACGGCAGGGCCGCGACCGACTTCGTGTTGCGCCGACGACGCTGTAGAGGTTTCGCAGGATGAGTCAGCAGGACGCTTTCGCCGAAGCGATATTTTTCTTCGAGGGTGACGACATCACCGTGGAGATGCGTTTCGCGGAGCTCGAAGCGCTATTGGACCAGACGACTACGCTGGAACACTTCGCGGCGAGTTTAGTACGCGGTGCCTACGTGGTGCTCGGCACTGGACTCGCGGTTCGCGCTCTGGTGTGTTTCCTGTTGCGCATCGATGAGAACGGCCACGCGGATCCAAACTTCGCTGTGCCGTTGCGGCACCTGATTCGTCACGCGGGCCTGGGACCGGACATCGGGTGTGGTGCCATCCGCCTTGCGTCGCGCGCTCAGTGCTCCGTTTCGTGGCATGCGCTGAACCTGTGGGAACCCGAAGGTGCCGGCGAACAGCACCCGTTGCGGATTATCCAGCGCGCCGCGTGGCGCAACCGGCTCGGTGTAAAACTGTCGAAAAATGAGACTGGCGACGAAGTGCCGCTGCTGGGTTTGCCGGGTGCCGACGAATCATCGGCTGATCCAAAAATAGTGTTGGTGCCCGATGCAAAACCGGCTGCGAAGAACGGTGCACGACGGGGACCGGCGAAGGCGTCGGCAGTCGTTCCGGCGGACGACAAGATTGATCAGGCATTCGGTGAAGAAGGGCGCATCAGCCTGGCGCAGCTCATCGCGCAACATAAGACCAGTATCGACTCACTGACGCGCAGGAGCCGCTTGGATCTCGAGCAGCAGCAGCAGATCTACCTCGATCAGATCGGTGGATGCCGCGATGAAATCCAGCGGCTCAAGTCGCTGCTGCGCCACGAGCAGAACCGCAATCGACGGCTGCAGCAGTTGTTGCGCGGCGAAGTGGGGCACTGATTCGATTGGTTCCCCGCGTCGCTCAACGCGTGTCGAGGCTTTGATCCATTTCCAGCGCCGGTGACGGACACGTCGGGCGACCCACGATCTGCGCCGGTACGCCCGCGACGGTGACGTGCGGGGGTACATCGTGCAGGACCACGCTGCCCGCACCGACCTTCGCGCCTTCGCCGACTTCGATGTTGCCGATGATCTTGCACCCGGCCGACAGCAGAACGCCGCGGCGTATCTTCGGATGACGGTCACCGGACACCTTGCCCGAACCGCCGAGCGTTACCGAATGCAGCATCGAGACATCGTCCTCCACGACGGCTGTCTCACCGATCACGATGCCGGTCGCGTGATCGAGCATGATGCCGGAACCGATGCGTGCGGCCGGATGAATGTCGACGCCGAGCGTCACGCTGATCTGATTCTGGAAGAAGCGCGCGAGTGCCTGGCGGTCGCGATGCCACAACCAGTTCGCGATACGGTATGCCTGCAACGCGTGAAATCCCTTGAAAAACAGGAATGGCGTCGACACATCGTCGCATGCCGGATCGCGCGTATAGGTGGCGAGAATGTCGATCTCGGCGGATATGAGAATCGCCGGCGCATCTATGAGTGCCTCTTCGATCACATCACGAATCATCATCGTTGGCAGCATCGGTGTGTCGAGGCGGCTCGCGATGCGGAAGCTCAGTGCCGATTGAAAGCTCTTGTGGTTGAGAATGGTCGCGTGGAAATAGCTGCCGAGAATAGGCTCGTGTTGGGCCTTTTCGCGAGCCTCGTTGCGCATTGCTTCCCACAGACTTGTATCGGGCGCGCGTTGTAAGCGCGAATTCGCAGTGGTCAATACCTCCTGGTGGCGACTTTCTAATGCACTGGCCATCTGCTTCTCCGATTCATGCGCGAGCAAGCGTGAGCCCTTGATTGTGATAATTCAAGCACGCGTGCGGTGCGGTTTCGCGTCGCGTGTGTTGACTTGCGGCGACAGGCCCGCGTGTATACTCGGCGTTCGCCACGCTATGCAGTAATACCAATGACTCCGTTCGGTACCGTCGGGTTGATCGCCCGCAAAGGCAACCGCAGCATTGTGGAATCGGTGGTGACGCTCGAGCTGTTTTTGAGTGGGCGCAACGTCTCGATCGTCGTCGAAACGTCAACCGCGGCGATGCTTCCCCGATGTGCGCATCGGGTCGAAGACCGCAAAGCACTCGGCGAGCTGTGTGATCTGCTGATCGTGGTCGGCGGCGACGGCAGCCTGCTGGGTGTCGCGCGCGACCTGGCCGCGTCACAGGTGCCGGTGATCGGCATCAATCGCGGCGGCTTGGGATTCCTGGCGGATATCGCGCCGAATCAGATCGAGGCGAAAATCGGTGCTGTGCTGGACGGCGAGTACTTCGTGGACAGCCGCTTCATGCTCGACGCGTCGGTGTTTCGCCGGGGCAAACGAATCGGTGGGTCCTGCGCGCTCAACGATGTCGTCGTGCATGCCGGCACGATGTCGCGAATGATGGAATTCGCACTGCACATCGACGATAAGTTTGTGTACGACCAACGTTCCGATGGGCTCATCGTTGCGACGCCGACGGGTTCGACCGCATACGCGCTATCGGCCGGCGGGCCGATCATGCACCCCAGTCTTGATGCAATCGTCGTGGTACCGATGTTCCCGCACACGCTCACGTCGCGTCCGCTCGTGGTGCCGAGCGCGTCGGCGATCACGATCGTCATCGGTCCGAGCACATCGATGAACCCGCAGGTCAGTTGTGACTCGCAGGTCGACATCGGCGTTGAAACCGGCGATGAGATCCGCATCCACAAGTACGCGCATGCGTTGCAGCTGTTGTATCCGCGCGAACACAGTTTTTACGAGGCGTGCCGCAGCAAGCTCGATTGGGCCACGCGGCTCGGGGGGCGGGTCAAGAACGATTGATGGCGCTGCCGCGCTATATCGGCGGTTGATCGATGTCGGTCACGACTCCGGGATCCTCGACATCGATTCGCTGTACTAGCGAGGAGTGTGCATCGATCACGGCGCGCGCGCCGCGATCGCCGGTCAGTGCAATCAACTCCGCGAAAAAATCCCGTGAAAAACCCACCGGATGACCTGCCGTGCCCGCGAACCTCGGCACGACGATACAGGGCTGACGATCCGCGCGGGCGGCGTCCATACGCGCGTTGAGCAACTCGAGCGTGGCGGGCAGAACGTACGGCATATCGCCGAGGCCCAAGAAAAAATAATCCCAATCGACGAGTGCGCGAACACCATCGGCAATGCTTGCGCCCATGCCGAGATGAGCGTGGTCGGTCGGGACGATGATCGGTGCGTGTCTGCCGAGGTGCGTGCCGATCAACTGGGTCAGTTCGCTGTCACTGCTGCGCACTACGACGGCCACGTTGGCGAATACGGCGCGATACGGTTTGAGGCATGCGAGCAGCAATGGCTCGTCGTGCTTCAGTTTGAACAGGCGTTTGTCGCTACCGAAGCGACGCGAAAATCCCGCGGCGATGATCAGCGCGCCGTGCGTGCCGCTCGTCACGCCGCGGACGTCAATCCGGCAAGGTGGGCCAGGCTTGCTTTTTCGCGGTGTTTCCGCACCGCGGTGATCTCCGCGATTATTGCCACCGCAATTTCGGGGGGCGTTTTGCTGCCGATCGGCAAGCCGATGGGGGCGCGCAGTCGGGACAGTTCCGCGTCGGTGACGTCGAGCGCCTGCAGTCGTTTCCGGCGGCCTGCCGAGGTCTTGGTCGAACCCATCGCACCGACGTAGAACGCCGGGGTTTTCAGCGCTTCCATCAATCCCATGTCATCGATCCGCGGATCGTGGGTCAACGCGACGATCGCAGACGCCGCGTCATTGGCATACGCCTTGACCGCGTCGTCGGGCATGTCAGCGACGGTGCGGGTCCCGGGAACGGCGAAATCGGCGAGCAGTTGTTCGCGCGGGTCGCATACGGTGACCGCGTAATCGAGCATCTGCGCCATCTCGGCAAGATACTTCGACACCATGCCACCGCCGATGATGAATAGTTGGAAACGTGGACCGTAGGTCTGCCGCAGCACTGAAACGGCTTCGTCGAACGCCGGATCTTCGTGCTGCTCAACGTCCTCGATCAGGCTGGTGCAGCGCTTCAGATCGACCGTGCGGCGCACTCGGCGGCGGTGCAGCAGGCGATCATCGATCTGCTGTAATTGTTCGAGATGGGCGACTTGGGTCAGCGGTTCCACAACGATGTCGAGGTAGCCGCCGCATGGCAATCCCAGGCGTTCGGTCTCTTCGGCGGTGATGCCATAACGAAAATACTGGGGGGCGTGTTGCGCCAGCGCTCCGGACGTCAGTTTTTCGAGCAGATCGTCTTCGACGCAGCCGCCGGACAGCGAACCGGCCACCTGTCGTTGCGCGTTGCAGGTGAACAACGAACCGATGGGACGCGGCGAGGATCCCCAGGTTTTGACGACGGTCGCCAGCCAACACGTTTCACCGGCTTCGAGCCAGATTCGTGCCTGACGCAGTACTTCGTGATCGGCAGCTTGCATGACGGTGTAGGGTGCACTTAGGGTGACGCGAGTTTACACCAGTGGTTGCGGGGTTGTCGGCGGGCATGGACAGGGTGCGCGCGCTCACGTTGAGTGCTGAAGAAGACCTTGCGCTGTTCTGCGCTTACCTCGCGCAACAACGTCTGGGCCATCGGGTGTTCGAAGAGCAAGGTCGTCAGGTGCTCGAAGTCGCCAGCGCTGCCGAGGCCGAGCGGGTGCGTAGCGACTATGCCGCGTGGCGTGACGGTCGATTGATCCTGCGCCGACTTCCGCAATCACCGCGCACGAGCATGTCGTGGCGGGCGGCGCTGCGCGCCTATCCGGTCGTCACCGCGTTGACCGCGCTCGCGCTAATGGGGTTTCCGGCGACGTGGCAGATCGATGCCGGCGTGCTCGGTCGATGGTTGCCGTGGTTGACGATCGTACCAATCGACGGCGGCGATGGAGAGTTGCGGTTTGCTTCGCTATACGGGGCGTTGGCGGACGGTCAGCTGTGGCGGCTCGTCACGCCGATATTCATTCACTTCGGTGTAGTACACCTACTGTTCAACGTGGCAGTCGTCATCGAATTCGGTCGCCGCATCGAACGGGGCGCCGGATCGGCAGTACTGCTGCTACTGACGCTGCTGATCGCGTCGATCAGCAATGTGGCTCAGTTTCTCGTCACACACGCGCCATTGTTCGGCGGCCTATCCGGCGTTGCATACGGCTTGTTCGCCTATGTTGTTGCGCGCGGTCGATTCGATCCAGCGCCTGTCTGGCAGGTCAACCCCTCGTTCAGCGTCGGCGTTGTGATCATGCTGGTGACGATGAGCAGCGGGGTGACCGAGTGGTTCGGCCTGCATATTGCCAATACGGCGCACTGGGTCGGGTTGAGCGTCGGCGCCTTAGCGGCGTTGTTCTGGCTACCGCAGCGAGGATCAGACGAACGTAGACGATCAAACCGTGAAACCTGACCCGGCGGACGTGCTCGGTGTCGGTGTTCTGCAGTCGATGCAGTGTGTACCCAATTCACCGGTCGACTACACCTTGCTGCTCGACGACACCCCAATCCCCTTGAACCATCTGTTGGGCCAACATCTGCGATTGCGCTTCGACGGCCGGATCAGCTGTCGTCATTGCGCCGCGTTGTCGCGCAAGAGTTATGGGGGTGGCTACTGTTACGCGTGTTTCAAAACGCTGGCTCGGTGTGATTTGTGCGTTGTGAGCCCCGACCGTTGTCACTACGCCGCCGGGACCTGCCGTGAACCCGCCTGGGGCGAAGCCTTCTGCATGCAGAGGCATGTTGTATACGTAGCCAACTCTGCCGGTGCAAAGGTCGGTATTACCAAGCCGTCGAATCTGCCGGGACGCTGGCTCGATCAGGGCGCCACCCAAGCGCTGGTGATCCTTCATACACGCAGTCGCCACCAGGCCGGTTGCGTCGAAGCGGCGCTGGCGCGTTACGTCAGCGATCGCACCAATTGGCGTGCGCTGGTGAGGTGCGACGCGCCCGAGATCGATCTGCCGGCGCTCGTGAATACGCTGCGGCACGATGCCACGGCGGAACTCACGGCGCTCGATGTCCGCTTCCCGGGCGCGTTGGTGTGGATAGAGGATCAATCGCCGCTGTATTTCCAGTATCCGGTGACCGCCTACACGAGCCCCACGCGCGGTCTGGTGCTGGTACCGGGTGTTGATGTCGGCGGCGTGCTGCTGGGTATCAAAGGCCAGTATCTGCTGTTCGATTCGGGTGTCTTCAACGTTCGGCGACATACCTCGTATCATGTCGAGCTTGCACGGCTGGCACAGGGCATTGCAATCGCGCGTGATCAACTGGAGCTGTTTTGATGAAGGATGCACAACCCAAGGCTATCCGCCTCGAGGAATATCAGCCGCCGAATCATCTGATTACCGATACTCACCTCGACTTCGACCTGGCCGACGGTGTTACCCAGGTGACCTCACGGCTCGCGGTTCGGCGGATGGGTAGCCGGAACGATTTACGGCTCGACGGCCAGAACCTCGAGCTCGTGTCGATCGCACTCGATGGCCGATTGCTTTCGAGCAACGAATACCAGCGCGACGCCGACTCGCTGACGCTGTTCGACGTTCCCGAGGCGTGCGAGCTCGAGATCGTCACGCGTATTCATCCCGAACAGAATGTGGCGCTCGAAGGCCTGTACAAATCGGGCGGGATGTCGGGCGGCATGTATTGCACACAGTGTGAAGCGGAAGGATTTCGCAAGATCACGTATTACCTCGACCGCCCGGATGTGCTGGCGCGCTTCACCACGACGATCACGGCCGATGCGCGTTATCCGGTTCTGCTTTCGAACGGTAACCTGATCGAAGAAATTACGCTCGCCGATGGACGCCGCCGCGTCACGTGGCAGGATCCGTATCCGAAGCCGAGTTATCTGTTTGCGCTGGTGGCCGGTGATCTGGCGCTGCTGCGCGGCGAATTCGTGACCGCATCCGGTCGTCGTGTCGAGCTGCGGATCTACTCCGAGCCGCACAACATTTCACAATGCGACTACGCCATGGGCGCGTTAAAACGTGCGATGCGGTGGGATGAGGAGGTCTACGGCCGCGAGTACGATCTCGACGTGTTCATGATCGTCGCTGTCGAAGATTTCAACATGGGCGCGATGGAGAACAAAGGACTCAACATCTTCAATACGTCGTGTGTGCTTGCGAGTCCGAATACCGCAACGGACATCGCGTATCAGCACGTCGAAGCCGTTGTTGCGCATGAGTACTTCCACAACTGGTCCGGTAATCGAGTCACCTGTCGCGATTGGTTCCAGCTGAGTCTGAAAGAGGGATTCACGGTATTTCGCGATGCCGAATTCTCCTCCGACATCAACTCCCGCACCGTCAAACGTATTGATGATGTCAATCAGCTGCGCACATATCAGTTCGCCGAAGATGCCGGACCGCTGGCGCATCCGGTGCGACCCGACAGCTACATCGAGATCTCGAATTTTTATACGACGACGGTCTATGAAAAGGGCGCCGAAGTGGTGCGGATGATTCACACGCTGCTCGGGCCGGAACGCTTCAGACGTGGTACCGATCTGTATTTCGAACGGCATGACGGCGCAGCAGTGACGACAGAGGATTTTGTGCGTGCGATGGAAGACGCCAATGGTTTTGATCTGCGCCAGTTCCGTCGCTGGTACAGCCAGGCAGGCACGCCGGTTATCGAAGTTCACAGCAGCTACGCCGACGGCACGCTGCTGCTGCGTATCGTGCAGCGTTGCCCGTCGACGCCCGGACAACAGGACAAGGCGCCGTTCCACATTCCGCTATCGCTGGGGCTGCTCGCACGCGACGGTGCGGAGTTGCTTGGTGAAGCCGGCCGCAGAGCTGGATCGACTGCTGTCATCGACAGCGTTGCGCGCATCGAGAATCCTCGCAGTGACGGCACCGTCGTCGTGCATGCGACGCAAGCGGTCACTGAAGTCGCTATTTCCGGACTCCTCGACCGTCCGGCGGTGAGCCTGCTGCGCGGCTTTTCTGCGCCGGTGAAGGTCGAATTTGTGCGGCCAACCGGAGAGCTTGCGTTTCTGGCACGGTATGACAGCGACGGATTCTGTCGCTGGGATGCGATGCAGTCGTTGCACTCGGCCGAAATCGACCGGGTGCGTGTGGGTGGGGCTGCTCCGGGGGACGCATTGTTGCCGCTGTATCGCGAACTGCTGGCGGACGCGGTTGCGGCCGATGACCCCGAACACGGCGCGTTGTTTGCGACGATGCTCGCGGTACCGACAGAGGGCTATCTGAGCGAGTTGATGGCCGAAATCGATGTCGATGGCTTACATCGGGCGCGGGGCCAGTTGCGCGCAACGCTTGCTAACCATCTGTTCGAGGGGTGGCTGGAGCTATATAGCCGCAATGTGACGCGCGGACCTTACCAACCCGATTGTGCCGGTAGCGCGCGGCGGGCGCTGCGCAATCTCGCGCTCGGCTTTTTGTGTGCCACCGGCGGTGAACGTGCCCTCGAAGTCCGGCCGCTCCTGCTTGCCCAATACCGCAGCGCCGACAATCTGACCGATCGCCTGGCTGCGCTGCGTGAGGTTGTCAACGCGCCATGGCTCGGGACGACCGAGCGCGACGGGGTGCTCGAGGATTTCCATGCGCGCTGGTCGCGCGAAAAACTCGTGATCGATCAATGGTTCTCGGTTCAGGCTGCCTGTCCTCGCCCCGGCGCTTTGGCACGCGTCGAGGCGTTGGAAGCACACACCGACTTCGATGGCAGGAATCCCAACCGATTACGCGCGTTGTACGGCGCATTCGCGGGGCAGAACGCCGTGAACTTCCATGCACACGACGGTGCCGGTTATCGTTTTCTCGCTGAACGGGTCATGCGCATCGATAGCGCCAACCCGCAGATCGCGGCGCGGCTACTGGCGCCGCTCACGCGATGGCGGCGCTACGATGCGACGCGCCGTGGCGCGATGTGTGACGCGCTGCGCAGGATCGAAACGAGCGATGCTATTTCTCCGGACGTCTTCGAAGTGGTGACGAAGGCGCTTCAGACCGCGGGGTAAAGTGCGGGGAAGTCCGCTGCAGAGGCGGATTTTTCTGCCGCGGTACGTGCGGCATCAACGCAGCGGAGCAGTTCTGTTGGTTCGTATGTAATCGTTGCGTCGCGCTGATAAAGCCGTGCGTTCAAAGCGTCGACGGCCGCGCGAGCAGCGGGATCGTGGTTGAATCGTGCCGCTGATTCGGCCAAGGGTGCCGAGTAGCGCAGCTTCAACCATTCCTCGAACGCCGCCCGGATTCTTTGCAGATCGCCACCTTTGCACACGCGGTGGAGCGCTTTGTGAGCCAGGCGTTCGGCTTTGCGCGCGTCGGTGTAGCGGGCGTGAAGTCCGCTGCGTCGGCTACGCCATGCAGTGACGCCCCAGCCGCACAATGCTGCTACGAGTGCCGCGGCGAGCCAGCTGATAAGAGTCGTGGTGCTTGGTGTCGGCGGCAACTGCGGTGCTTCGATCACATCAGCCAACGGACTCAGCGTGGGCGCCGACTCTGCAGGTATTGGCGTGCTTGACGCCTGCGGCGTTGTAGTCGTGGCAATGCCCGTGGCGGCAATCGTGTGCGCGGGGAGGGTCGCAGAC